>Ga0079998_105782_pt1 | contig 80329 bp, 89 predicted proteins | sample PerSpoBPS_BMetaG_FD_69201 | JGI IMG/M metagenome (GOLD analysis project Ga0079998, IMG submission 69201) | Thermal spring microbial communities from Yellowstone National Park, Wyoming, USA - Perpetual Spouter B (PS_B) MetaG (SPADES assembly)... | ecosystem: Environmental > Aquatic > Thermal...
AATTGGAGATTATGATGTTGAAAGAGCTATTAAGAGAATGGAGATTTTAAAGAGAATTTATAAAAAAGAAGTTATAGCAGTTATAATTGGAAAGGAAATTTCAGATAAGACAGAAATGAAATTGAAAAATCTGAATATTGATTTTATTTTAATTAGTGATTAAAAAATACTTCATTTTATAACCAATTAAAGTCAAATGAAAACCAATAAGTAGGATATTTTTTTATTGCTATTTCAAGGTTTTTCAAATAAAAATTTAGCATATTTTCAAATGTCAAATTTTCTTCATAATAAGCATCTTGAACAACTCCTAAATAATAACTTTTCTGTCTTATAACATAAGCAAAGACAAGAGGAATTTTAAATTTTTCATTAAGCTTAAAAATACCTATTGGAATTTTTCTTTTTCTATTAAAAATTTCACAATATAAATAATTTCCTCCAACATATCTATCAGAAACAACACACAAAATCCCCTCATTATTTAAAAACTTAATAATTTCCCTAATTTCATTATTTAAAACTAACTTCGTTCCTTTACTTGCTCTAAGTTCATTTAATGTATCAAGCCATCTTTTATCAATACTTTCAACTACTGCCATATTTTTATATCCAAGACAGCTAATGAAATTTAAAGCAGTTTCCCAACTTCCAATATGAGCACTTAAAAGAATTAGTTTATTTTTAATTTTATAAGTTCTTTCCAGAAGCTCAAAATTTTCAATTTTTAAATAATTTAGTATATCTTCACAATCTCTGTATTTTGATTTTAAAAAATCCACAAAATTTAACATATAATTTTCAAATGTTTCATAAATTAAACGATTATTTGAATATCCAAGAATAATCTCTAAATTATTTTTAACAGCCAATTTTCTTTTGTTATCAATAAGAAACCAAATTTTCGCAGAAATTTTAAAAATCAGATTTAAAATAAAATCTGGAATAAATTTTGAAAGAAAAATTAAAACTTTTAGAGCATATAATTTCAAATCATCAAAGAATTTAGACATTACTTTACAACTACAAATTTTTTCTTGAATTTAAATTTTTCCTTATCTCTTTGAATTTCAAGAAGTGCTATATATAATCCACTTCCTATATTATTAACATCCCATTTTAAAGCATTAAAACCAACATTTATTGTTAATTTAGGGCTTAAATAAACTAAATCCCCGTTTATTGAATAGATTTTAAATTGGGCATTTGCTTGTGAATTTGAATAAAATGTTAAATATAAAGGACCTGATTTGTAGGGATTTGGATATATTAAGAAATCAGTTATATTAAGATTTTCATCTGAAAAGTTTAGAATGTAATCCTTTGAAGAAAAATTACTATATGTATCAAATGCTCTTAAGGTAATTTTATGCCATCCTTGATTATTTGTAAAATCCAATTCAAAATCAGCACTCGCAGTCGTTAAACTATTTGGCTCATAACTAAATCTATCAGTTAATTTTATAACTTCTCTATCATCTATATAAACTTCAACATCCCTATAACCAGGACTTAAATATATGCCATGCTCATCGCTTGCCCAAAATGTAAATTTAACTTTTGGCATAAATTTGGAACTATCAAAAACTTCTTTTGAATTGTAAAGCAACTTTAAAGATGGTCCAATAGTATCTATCTCAATCAATTCAGGTTTAAATCCAATCATTATAGAATCTTTAAATTTATTAGCATAATTATAAATACCTCTTACTTGAAGTTTCCTATTTGGGTCTAAATCTTTGGGAATATAAAGTTTTAGTGAATCTGAGTTTAAAAAAGCTCTATATAAAATTTTATGAGGTTCAAGAATATTAAATGTCTGAGGTGGAGAACATGTATTATCTGTAACAAGATATTCAATAGGAATTAAGCTAACACTTGCACTATAATTTTTATTTTCTAAAAATGAGCCTTTGTAAATTCCTCCAACAAAAGCACTATCAGGAAATTGTAAATTATTATCAATAGTCGGATAACCTATCATAACACTTGGATCTCCAAATAAAACATAATACCAATTATTCTTTCCCATTCTTGATACATAACCTAATGGAAATTTTTTATTAGTTTTTAATGTTTGAAAAATATCTTGGGCATAAGCAACATTACCTCCAACAAATGAAAGAGCAGTTGAAGATAAAACACCAATAGCACCATTAGAATTCGTTATCATTGATTCACCAAGTCCTTTTGGTCCTGCTAAATCACCATCAACCCTATCAAAAACATTAGTTTTACAACTTAAAATTAAAACATATGGTGGTCTATTGTAAGCATTAAGCTTATCAACATCAGATAAAGAAAACAATTGCTCACTTGCTATTTGTGATGGATTACCATGAGAAAATATATTTATAACTAAATAACCATTATTAAATTTATTTATAAAATCTTGATTAGCAAGTGGTTTTTTACCACCTTCAAGTGGATATTCGTGCATATAAACATGATGGACAATAGCATTCTTAGGAATAAAGAATTTTTGAATTGTATTTGAAGGGATTAAGTGCCAAGAGCTTTCACAAGTTGAAGAGCCATTTACAAAGTCATCAGCAACCAACAAAACTCTATTTTTCCAATCAGAGAAAAACTTATTTGTCTCATAATCTATAACTTTTCTTAAATAATTTAAAACTTCAGATTTGTCCCTTGCGGGAAATCTTCCATAGTTAATATCAGCATATTTATCACCGCTAAAATCAAAATAAAAATCATCAAAAGAGCCTGCAAATGAAAAGTTTATATCAAAGCTTTCATTAAAATCATAATAAACAGGAAATATATTTCCTCCCTTTTTAAGAATATCCTTATAGTCATATGTTGCATCACCAATAATTAAACCATATAATAAATTGCTTGAATTTCTATATAATGTCCATAAAAAATTTCTAATTGAAACAGGGTCTCTACTACCAAATCCAAACTGCTCAAAAACATCTTCAATAGCAACATATTTAACATTATGAAAACTTAAAGAATCTATACAAAAATCAGTCCCACAGATAACAGGAAAAAATCTGCTTCTATAATTAATATAATCAATTAAAACATTCCTCCAATCTCTTGGTCCAATAATTATATATTCAACATTTGAAAGCTCATATAAATTTTCAGTAATATTCATAACTTCAATTGAAGTAGGTGTTTTAAATTCATTTGCTATGAAATATATACTATTTGGATAAACATCATCTGAAAAATTTCTCAAAATTATAGGCTCATAAGGATTGGTTATATTTAAAACCATTAAAGCATTATTCGTTAATTTAGCAGAAGCAGTTGTTTGAAAATAAACTGAGCCATCACTTATTGTTTTTGTCCATCTAACTTCAAAATAATCTAAATACACTTTTGGATTTGAGCATGAAGCACTTATAATACTAATTGATAAATTATTATTTGATTGTAAATTAGAGATATTATAAGATTTAGTTCTTCTTACAATAGAGTTAGCTAAAAAATTATTATCAATCACTTGTCCATTTAAAATAACTTGTAATGTGGCATCACCGCATTCATTAGGAGAAAGTGGCTCAGCACCCACTAATGAAATTTCAACATAACCACTATTTGAAACAATTCCATCAAGTGAAAAGTTATAACTAAAACTATTATTGTAATTTATTTCTTCACCAAGCCATATTCTACCCTTTTTACCTGTATTTACAATATCACTATCATGCCTAAAAATACCTGTTGAATAAATAGTTTGATTATAAGATAAATTTTTTTCAATCATAAATTTGGGTTGGAAATTTGAGCCAATGGCTAAAATGTAATAGTTATAATTATCATATGGATTTCTATAAAATTTAATAGTGCCATTTATATTTCTAAATCCCTCAACACCTTCTCCAAAGAATAAAATATAATCATTATTATTTAAAATTCCATCGCCATTTTCATCATAAACATATATAGCAACATTTTTAATTAAGCTGTCCGCATAAACGATTGGACTTCTTAATGTATCTATTTTAGCAAATAATGATAATTGATTTATCGTTAATAGGTTTTGAGGAATTCCTAAATTTAATAAATCATTAGCACTAATTTTATAAATTCCTCTATCTTTAATTTTAATTTTTATCCAAATTTGAGCATTTGAAAAGAAATTAATAGGATTTGAAAAAACTTTCTTCTTTATCCAACTTTTAGGAAATGGAAAATTTATGAATTCTCTATGGTTCGGATTGTAATTTTTTTCTGCTTGAATGTCATTATAAGAAAAACTTATTCTAAGCTTTATTTTGTTTCTGACATAAAGCTCATTATTAATTTTATAGTATGGATTTATTTTCAATTCAATATAATCAACATCAATAGATGCTTTCCTTTCAATTTCAAATACTCTCTCACTTGCAACATTTAAAATATCATTTGAGTTTAATTTTGAAAATTCTAAAACTTCATAACTTATCTCAAAATAACCATTATAAGGAATTGCGATTTTATAAGTGTAAATTGAAGGATTGTAAGCTTTTGGAATTTCAAATAAAAACTCAAAAACTTTATCATCGTTTCTTAAAATCTCATAAAATGTAAGTAAAATTAGCATAGACATTTAAAACTTTTCTGCTTCTTCCTCCAACATTATTGGAATGCCTTCCCTTATAGGATATTTCAATCTACATTTATGACATATAAGTTTATTTTCTTGCTTATTATATTCTAAATCACCTTTACAAACAGGACAGGCTAAAATTTCAAGAAGCTCATCACTAATTTCATTTTCCATAGTCTTAAAATTTTAAGGGATAATAATCACCATAGAATTAAGCCCATCGTTTAAAATCCAAAAAAAGTATTTTTAAAAGGAGCTTTAAAATTTTAGCTATGTTTCTTTTAGGATTTGATTTTGGAATTTCATCTTATAATATATCAAAAATTGATTTTTCTTATAAGGGGTCAGTTTTTTCAACAAAACCAACAGCAAATGGAACTCCTATAAGTTTTGGATTTTTTGGTACATATGGTTTTAAAGAAAGTCCATTACTTTTAGGATTTGAAGTTAAACTTCACTCTGGCTCTTTAAATACAAAATGGGATTATTATGGTTTTACATTTAAAAATACAACAAATTTTAATATAACACAAATTAAATTTTTGATAGGACTTTATGCTTCTCAAAACTTTATATTTCAAGCCATATTTTCTCCTCAAATTGTTAGTTTAACATTTAATGGAGATAACGGAAGCTCAAATGGAAGTAATTTAGGTTTTGGCATTGGAGGAAATATGCTTTTTCCTGTATCAAAACAATTTTATATTGGATTTGGTATGGATTTTGACTATATTACATCAATTACAACAACTTATAGTGAAAATACAAATTTAAATGTTATTCCAAAAGAAAATAAAATAGTCAGTTTAAGTCTTAAATTCTTAGGGAGGATAATTTAAAAATTGATTGAAAAACTCGCACTTATATTAACTGATGGGATTGGACCTGTTAGATATAGAAAGTTAATTCAAAAATTTAAAACTATTGAAAATATATTAAAAGCCAAAACGGAAGATTTATTAGAAGTTATTCCAAAAAATTTAATTCCTTCAATAAGAAATTTAGATTTTAAAAGAGCAGAGGAAGAAGTTAAAAAGGCACAAGAATTGAATGTAAAAATTTTATTACTTGAAGATGAAGACTTTCCAGAGGAATTAAAAAATTATGATTTTACAACGCCAATTTTATATGCTTGGGGTAATTTAGAAATTCTTAAAAAATTAAAATTTGCTATTGTTGGAACAAGGAAACCAAGTGAATATGGAAAAAATATCGCTTATAAATTTTCAAATGTTTTATCTCAAAAATTGGTTATTGTTTCGGGTGGTGCTATTGGAATAGATACTTATGCTCATCTTGGAGCATTTCCCAATACAATAGTTGTTCTTGGAAGTGGTATAGATATTTTACATCCAAAAAGCAACGAAAAATTATTTAAAAAAATTTATAATGAAGGTGGTTTAATAATTTCTCAATTTCCAATAGGAACAAAACCATCAAAAGAAACATTTCCAATAAGAAATTTAACAATTTCTGCTTTAAGTATCGGTGTTTTATTAGTTGAAGGAAGTGAAGATTCAGGTGCTTTAATAACTGCTAAATATGCCTTTGAATTAAATAAAGATGTTTTTACAATTCCAAATAGAATAGATATTCCACAAGCAAAAGGACCAATTAAACTAATTAAAGAGCATATTGCTCAAATTGTTGAAAGTCCTGATGATATATTATCAAATTTTGGTCTTGGAAGCATTAAAAATATAAAAGATATTGAATTAAGTGAATTTGAAAAGAAGGTTTATGAAAAAATTATAGGCAGAATTAGTATTGATGAGCTTTTAGAATTTTTTCCAAACTATTCTGAATTAATAACCGCTTTAACATCCTTAGAATTGAAAGGATTAATTAGACAAATTGGAAACTCTTATGAAAGGGTTTAAAATTTTCAGCAATTATGAAATTTAGCGAAATTTTTATCCCAACATTAAGAGAAGAGCCACAGGATGCGGAAAATATAAGTCATAAATTATTAATTAGAGGGGGATTTATTAGACAATTATCATCAGGGATATTTGTATTTTTGCCACTTGGTTGGAGAGTTATTAAAAAAATTTATAAAATCATCACAGAAGAAATGGATAGAATTGGAGCACAAGAATTATTTTTACCTGCCTTAACACCTTCAAGTTTATGGAAAGAAAGTGGAAGATGGGATACTTATGGTGATGATATGTTTAGAGTGAAAGATAGAAAAAATAGAGAATATGCTTTATCACCCACACATGAAGAAATCATTACTGAATTAGCAAGAAAACATATTCATTCATATAGAGATTTGCCTCAAATTTGGTATCAAGTTCAAACAAAATTTAGAGATGAGCCAAGACCAAGAGGAGGTCTTTTAAGAGTAAGAGAGTTTTTAATGAAAGATTCTTATTCTCTTGATAGTTCTTGGGAAGGGCTTGATAAAAGTTATGAATTACACAGAATTGCTTATATAAGGATTTTTAAAAGATGTGGATTAAAATTTGTTCATATTAAAGCATCAAGTGGATTAATGGGTGGAAGTCAATCTGAGGAATTTGCTATTATTTCAGATGCTGGTGAGGATGAAATTGCTATTTGTGAAAATTGTGGTTATAGTGCTAATTTAGAAGTTGCTATTTCAAAAGTTCCAAATTATTCAGTATCAAAATATGATAAATTCCAAAAAGTTTTTACACCAAATATAAAATCCGTTGAAGAATTATCTAATTTCTTAAAAGTTGATAAGGAAAATATAATAAAAAGCATTCTTTACTTTGTAGATGATAAACCATATTTAGTTTTGATAAGGGGTGATTATGAAGTAAATGAAGAAAAATTAAGAAAAATTATTGGTAATTTTCTTTATGCTAATGATGAAGGTTTTATTAAAATTGGCTCTTATCCTGGTTTTATTGGTCCTTATGGATTAAAAAATGTTGAAATTATTGCTGATGAATCAATTAAATATATGGATGATGGAATTATTGGAGCAAATGAAGTTGATTACCATTATGTAGGATGGAAAGGGAATTTAGAATTTAGTAATTATTATGATATAAGGAAAGTAAAAGATGGGGATTTATGTGTAAATTGTGAAAATAAACTGAAAGTTAAAAAAGCTATTGAAATTGGTCATATATTTAAACTTGGTACCAGATATTCTCAAATGATGGGTGCTTATTTTCAGGATAAAGATGGCTCATTAAAACCTATTATAATGGGTAGTTATGGAATTGGACTTGGAAGAATTATGGCAGGTGCTATTGAGTTATATCATGATGAAAAAGGAATTATTTGGCCTATAACGATAGCTCCATTTGAAGCAGTAATAATTGATATTATAAAAAATGGATTTGCCCCAAAATTATATGATGAATTAAAAAACAAAATTGATGTTTTAATTGATGATAGAGAAGATGTTTCACCTGGTGTTAAATTTAACGATGCTGATTTAATTGGAATTCCATTTAAAATCATAATTGGGAAAAAACTAAAAGAAAATAAAATTGAAATTCAAAGAAGAGATAATGGTCAAAAATATGAAGTTGAAATAAATTCAGCTGTTGATTTTATTCTAAAACTCATAATGGAAGAAAGAAATAAATATGAAGAAAATTGATATTTACATCCTAACGGAATTTATTAAAGTTTTTTTCGTTATTATAGCAGGTGTTATTGCTTTATATATAATCGTAAATTTCTTTGAAAACATAGACACCTTCATAAATCCTCAAAGAGGCTTTAAGATATTTTCAACAATAAAATACTACTTTTATCAAATTCCATATTTATTTGTTTTAATGTTGCCTGTCGCCTTAATGTTATCTTCGTTTTTTTCAATAGGAGAGCTTTCAAGAAGATTTGAGATTATGGCAATAAAATCCATAGGAGTAAGTATGAAAAGAGCATTTTTAACAATTTATATTTTTTCAATTTTAATGACGATAATTTCACTTTTTTTATATCTTGATATTGTTGGCTCTTGGATGAAAAAAGCAGAATGGGTAAAAGCTGTTGAAATTGAAGGGAAAAAAATTCCAAAAGAAAGAACATTTGCCATGAATTTAACTTTTGTAAGTGGCAATAAGGTTTATTTTTTTAATAGCATAAGTGCCTTAACAAGCTCTGCTAATGGAATTGTTATTATTGAGCTTGAAAAAGAAGGGAAAATAAAAAGGAGAATTGATGCCAATAGTGGAAAATATGAAAATAATAAGTGGATTTTATATGATATTGAAGAGCGAATTTTCAATAGTGATAATTTCGTTTTAAATAGAATTAAAAGTAAAGAATATCTTGAAATTGAAGAAAGTCCATTTGAATTTTTAACAGAAGTTAAAGAATTACAGCAAATGAATTTAAAAGAATTAACAAGTAGAATTGAAAAGCTTAAAAAGGCAGGTTTTGAAACAAATGCGGAGCTTACAGAATTTCATATAAGAATAGCATTTCCATTTATGAATTTAATAACAATGATATTATCACTTCCAATTGCAGTAGCAATAAAAGGTAGAGGTAGAGCTTGGGGATTTGGTATAGCTGTAATTTTCGTTTTTATATATTGGGGACTTTCAGAAGCTTTTAGAACACTTGGTATTGTTGGTAAAATAAATCCAATTCTCTCAGCTTGGATACCAAATACATTTTTTCTTATAATTGGTATTCCTGGATGGTTTGGAATTGAGAAATGAATATTATTGGTCATAAGGATATTATAAAAAATTTAATTTCTATTTCAAAATTTAAGGATATTCCACCTTTGCTATTTTATGGTCAATTTGGAATTGGCAAATCTACAACAGCTCTTTACTTTTGCTCTTTATGTAATCCTAAAAGTGAAGAAAAAATTTATAAATTAAATCATCCTGATATTATTTTTATTAGTGTTGGTGAATTAAAACCTTATGGTCCAAGACCTGATAACTTTGATAATTTAAAAAATATATCAATTGAGCAAATTAGAAATTTAAAAATTGAATTACAAAAGCCACCAATATATGCCAAAAGAAGGATTGTAATAATAATGGATGCTGATATGCTAACAATTGAAGCTCAAAATTCACTCTTAAAAATTCTTGAAGAACATCAAAATAAAACAACATTTATTTTAATAACCTCAAATTATTTAAAAATTCTTCCTACAATCCTTTCAAGAACATTAAAAATTTCATTTAAAAGTTTAAGTTTTGAAGAATTTTCAAGTTATGAATACAATTGGAATTATGATATAAAACTCATTTATGAAATTTCAGAAGGCTCAATCGGAATAGCAAAGCAATTGAATGAATATCCTGTAAATGATTGGCTTAATATGTTAAATGAAGTGAAAAGTGTTAAGAATGTTTTAGAAATTTTAAAAACTATTCAAGATTCAAAGGATTTTATGAATTTTCTTAGAGTTTTCAGATTTTTCTATAAGAAAAAATATATTGAAAGTTCAAATGAAATTTGCTATAAAATTCTTAAACATTCTCTTGAAATTGAAGATTTAATTAAAAGATATGCTTCAATTGAAGCAAGTTTAATTAGTTTGTTTGGAGGTGTTATAAATGGGAAAGTTTGAAAGAGGAAAAGCTGAGAAATTAGAAAAAGATGTTGTAAAAATTTTGAATAATCAGCAAGTTCCTAATAGTCATCCATGTGCTTTAAATTTAGCAAATAGAATTAGAGAAGATTTCCAAAATCAAATTATAAACGCTAAATTTAAATAATAATAGAATTGCTTATATTGAATTAAAGCTTTTAAGAATTGGAAAAGGAACAAGAGCAAATTTAAGTCAAAATGCTTTAACGAATTTTAATTTGTTTTCAGGTGAAAACATTAAATCTTGGAGTAGTTTTAGAGAGGAAAATAATTTTGATAATAAAGTTTTAAGAATTTTAAACTCCTATGAGCATTATGATGAAAACAAACTTCAATCGTATAGAGAAAATGATGAAAAGATAAAAAAGGCAAGATATTTAAAAGATATAATAAGACCAAATAAAGGTGAATCCATTCAAAGAGCTATCGAAAGATTAAGAAATAATCAAGATGTAAGAATTAGGAGAGCTTGTGAAGTTGTTAGCCAAATACTCACATTAGCTAAGGAAAACAAATTAGAATATATAAATTATTTAAGAACTCTTAATCAAAATCTAGAATTTATAAAAAAGTTTTCCATCCTAATTCTTTTAGGTTTTCATAAAGAAAGTGTTATAAGGCAGGGTTTTGAAAATTTTGATAGTATTATACAAAGCATGGGGCAAAATTATATTTATAAAACTTACTATGTTAATAGGTTAAATTGTGAAATTAGGTGTGAAGATTTAACAAATTTAATAAATGAACTTCTTAATAGTTGTTTTAGAATTTCCTTTCCTGAAAATGAAACAAACTGCTTAATAGAATATAGACCAAATAATCAAAACGAATGGAGAAAATTATTAAGAATTGTTTTCCATTGGAAAAATGTATTTCAGGGTATTAAAACGCCTTGTCTTAATATCTTTGATGAATTCCAAATTTATAGGCACTAAACTTTCTAATTCCCTTTTAGATATTTGAGTATTTCCTGTTATTAAACTAATTACATACTGCATTTTAGGGGAGTTTAATTGCTTAACAATTTCCTCCATTTCTTTTAAATCAACATTTGAAGGTGGATATATTACATTAACATGATTTTCTGCTACAAATATAGTATTTGGTGGTATTAATGCTGATAATAAATTAGCTCTTTTAGGATGTCCTACAATTCTTTTAACAACAATTGCTGGACCTTTATCTGCCTTTTGAATAGGATATCTAATATATTGAAATTTTTTGTGGTTATTTAATTCTAATTTTCCATTTTTGATATTATGCGACCATACTAATAATATGCCTTCTTCTGGATTATTTGTAAGTTTATCTTTATTTTCATTCCATACAATTTTTCCCGTTTGGACTTTATACCCTAATTCCTTTAATGTTTTAGCATTTTTAAAAATTTCTTTTAACTCCTCTGCCTTTTCAGAAAATATATTCTTAAAAACGTATTTTCCCGTATTCTTTCCTTTTCTTAAAATTATAATCTGAAATGTATGATTAACTTCTTGAAATGTAAAGTGATTTTCCAATGTTTCTAAATAAACAATATCAGCATTTCTTATAATGAATTCTCTTAACTTCTCAAAATATCTTCCATTATTCATACTTGAAGAAACCACATATCCTAAATATCCTCCCTCTTTTAATAACTTAATACCTAAATAAATAAAAAGAGCATATATATTAACCCTTCCGTTTATAATCTCTCTATATTTGAACCTCAATTCTTTATTCAATTTCATTTCAAAATATGGAGGATTTCCTATTATTACATCAAATTTTTCTTCAAAATCAACATATAAAGCATCTATGTTCATGATATTTGCATCAGGAATGTTAATTTTAGAGATTTCTGCTAATTTTTTATCTATTTCAAAACCATATAATTCTGGCTCTACAAAGTATTCCTTACAAGACAAGAGAAATTCACCAGTTCCACAAGAAGGGTCCAAAACTTTTGGTTTAATAAGTTTTGGAATTTTTGATAGAATTTTTTCTCTTAAACTTCTTGGTGTAAAAAATTGTCCAAGTTTCTTTCTATATTCCAAACTTGTTTCCTTTATATAATTTAAAGTTTGAGGTAAAAATTCCACAACTAAAATTTTATAGTAAAAGTTAATCATCTTATTTTCCTTTAAAATTTAAAACTATGTTTAAAACATTTGAAAGAAAAGTTCAAAAAGATAGTGAAGGTAAAAGGCTTGATATTTACTTAACTATTAGTGGTATTGGTCTTTCAAGGAGTAAAGTTAATGAGCTTATAAAGGAAGGTAAAGTTAAAGTAAATGATAAAGTAATTGATAAACCATCATATAAAGTTAAAGCGGGTGATTATATTTTTGTTCAGTATGAAGTTGAAGAAGAAAGAGAAATAATTCCAGAAGATATTGAAATTCCAATAGTTTATGAAGATGATGAAATTATTGTTATAAATAAACCAGCTGGTATTGTTGTTCATCCTGCCAAAGGTCATTTTAGAGGAACAATAGTAAATGCTGTTTTAAAAAAATTATTAGAATTTCAAACTGATAGGACAAGACCTGGAATTGTACATAGACTTGATAAAGATACAAGTGGATTAATGGTTATTGCTAAAACGCAAAATGCTGTTAAAAATTTAGCAGAGCAAATCCAAAGAAGAATTATGAAGAGATATTATAAAGCTATTGTTTGGGGAACTAATATAAAAGATAAAGGAACAATTATAGCACCAATTGGTAGGCATCCTGTTGATAGAAAAAGAATGGCAATAACACCAATAAATTCAAAAATGGCTATTACACATTATAGAGTTTTGAAAAAATTTTCAGAAATTGCTTCTTTATTAGAGCTTAAACTTGATACAGGTAGAACACACCAAATAAGAGTTCATATGGAATATATAGGAAATCCTATAATTGGAGATGAAGTTTATAGTGGAAGAGATACAAGAAAAATTTTTAGAATAGTTCCATCAATTTATAAAGAAATTGTAAATGAAATTTTAAATACAATAAACAGACAAGCACTTCATGCTTATAAATTGTCTTTTATTCATCCTACAAGAAATGAAGAAATGATTTTTGAAGTTCCTTTACCGATGGATATTGAAAATCTCCTTATGAAACTTGAAAATTTTTAAAATTGAATTATATTTTCCTTATCGTACCTTTCTTTTAATTTTTTCAAAAATTGGTCAATTAAAATTTCCCTACTTTGATAATTTGAAACCTTTAAATAAACATTAAAACGAATATAGCTTTCAGAAAACTCAACAAATCTAAAAAATGGTTTGAAATTCTTATCAACATAACTTGTATTGTTATAAATTTCCTCTAAAACTTCATTTGTAATTTTTTCAACCTTTTTTATATCATTAAGAAAGCTGATTTTAACGGGAATTGATAGAACTTTTAAATCCTTTAAATTCTTGTAGTTTATAAGAATGGAATTAAAAAGCCTTAAATTTGGAATTATTATATATGTTCCATCAGGTCTCTCAATAATTGTATTTAACCAACTTATGTCTTTTATTATACCTTCTTCACCATTTTCCAACTTTACACAATCACCTATTTCCAAATTTTTTGAAACAATAATGTTTAAACCAGCAAAGAAATTTGAAAGTGTTCCCTGTAAAGCAAGAGAGATAGCAAGTGTTCCAATTCCGAATGTTGTAATAAAATGTATAATTGGGACATTCCAAATGTTTAAAACTGTTATAAATCCCAAAATATAAAAAATCAATTTCATAATATCAAAAACAAACTCAGAAGGAGGCAAAATGATATTTCTTGACTTAACATAAACTTTCAAAAATCCAATAGTTAAATTTGATATAACTGATGCTAATGAAAAAACGAAAATTGAAGCATTTAACTTTTCAAGAATTAAACCATATTTAAATTGAGAAAAATGAAAAAACAAATATGTTAAAAAAGAAGTTATCGCTAATATACTTCCAAATCCAAAAATTTTTCTTAAAATATCAATGTAAAATGAGCTTCTAAAAACAGATAAGAAAATTAACCTTAAAATTATGAATAATCCAAGAACTATTAAAAGAATTACAAAAATTCTAATAAGTGCTTCCAAAAGCTTGAAATTTTAAACTATATTTAAAATAAAACTTTAAAATTTTCATAATTTATGTTCAACAAGCCCGAAGAATTTCACATTAGACTTAAAAAAGTTGAAGAATTGAGAAGCATAGGCATAGATCCATATGAATATAAATTTCAAAAAGAATATAGTGCCAAAGAGCTAAAAGAAAAGTTTGAGGAGCTAAAAGATAAAACGATAAAATTTGCAGGAAGATTAATGAGTGTTAGAATAATGGGTAAATCATTATTTGCTAATTTGAGAGATGAAACTGATGATATTCAAATTTATATAAAAACAGGTGAAACAGAGAATCCTTTTAATATAGAAAATACCGCAAAAGCCTTTGACAAATTTTTTGATATTGGAGATATTGTAGGTGTTGAAGGTCATTTATTTAAGACACATACAGGAGAAATTACAATTTTTGTTAAAAAATTTAAGATGTTATCAAAGTGCTTATTACCTCTTGCTGACAAGTGGCATGGATTGAAAGATATAGAAACACAATATCGTGAAAGATATTTACATTTAATTGTAGATAGAAATGCTATTGAAACATTTAAGAAAAAATCACAAATTATTAAATTGACAAGGAAATTTTTTGAAGATAATGGATTTATTGAAATTGATACTCCAACATTACAGCCAATATATGGAGGTGCTAATGCTAATCCATTTGAAACATATTCAAATGCTCTTGAAACGAAACTATATTTAAGAATAGCAAATGAATTATATTTAAAAAGATTAATAGTAGGGGGATTTGAAAAGGTTTATGAAATCACAAAGAATTTTAGAAATGAAGGAATAGATAGAACTCATTACCCTGAATTTATCGCTATGGAAGCTTATGCAGCATATTGGGACTATTATGATATGATGGAATTGGCAGAAAATTATTTACATTTTTTAGTTCATAATTTATTCAATAGTGATGAAATTACTTATGGAGATAAAAAAATTTCATTTAAACTACCATTTAAGAGAATTTCATATATTGAAGAATTGAAAAATGCTCTTGGATTTAATCCTATTGAAGAAGACTTAGAATCTTTAAGAGAAAAAGCAAAAAAATTTATTGAAAATACTGAAAAATTACACAAATGGAAAATCATAGATAAGTTATTTGATGAGATAATTGGTAAAAATTTAATTGAGCCAACAATTGTAATAGACCATCCAATTGAAATTTCACCTCTTGCCAAAATTCATAGAAAATTCAAGGATAGAGTTGAAAGATTTGAAATTTATTTAGCAGGATTTGAAATTGCTAATGCTTTTAGCGAATTAAATGACCCAATAGAGCAAAGAAAACGATTTGAAGAGCAAATAAAATTAAGAAACTTATCTGATGATAAAGAGCTACCAGAAGAAATAGATGAAGATTTTTTAAATGCTCTTGAATATGGTATGCCTCCAACAGGTGGAATTGGTTTTGGAATTGATAGAATATGTATGATTTTATTAAATAAAAGCTCAATTAGAGATGTTATTCCTTTCCCACAATTAAAACCAAAATGATAAAAAATTTAAATTTTGATATTTTTAGCAAATTTAAAGATTTTGAGAAAATAAAAAATAGTGATGATGTTGGAATCTTCCTTTTTGTAAATGGAAAGAATTATTTATTAGGAAAATTTTCAAAAAATTATAGCTTATTTTCAATCCTAAATGAGCTAATTGAGCTTTACAAAAACATAGAAATTAACGATGAAATTGAAATTTCAGAAGATATAATTGAAAAATTAGAAATTGGAACATATATTAAAAATGGTGAAATTTTTAAAATGAAACCTTCAAGTGATTTTCAAAATTTTGAAATTGATTATAGAATTGAAATTTTATGCGGAAATGATACTGCACAAGTTTATATAAAAAATCCAATAGAATTAGACTTTAAAAAAATTATGGAAAGTTTTAAAAATTGCCAATTAAATTTAAATCCCATTATGCTTAACATAAAATGTAATTCAACTTCAATTATTTTATTTAAAGATGGAAAAGCCCTTATTAAAGAAAAAGATATTAGTGAGCATAAAGCAAGGTCAATTTATGAAAAAATTATATTTGTAAATTATTTTCATAAGCATTTTCAATAAATTCGGAAAACTTATTTAAAAGCTCTTTGGCATAATATTGTTTTTCATAATCACTAAGTTTTAAAAAGTTTTTATAATAATTTTCAATCTCATTTAGCCTTTGAGGATTGGAAATTTTAGAAAAGTCTTCCATAAATAAATCAAATATATTTTTCTTTAATAAAACTTCAAGCATATCAAGAGCCTGAATATTACTTGAACCTTCCCAAATGGGTGTTACAAGCGCTTCCCTATGTAATCTTTCAATAGGACTTTCATTTAAAAAACCAAAACCACCAAATATCTCCCTTGCTAATAATGTGGATTTTATTGAAAGCTCTGCTGTTCTATTTTTTGCTATATGAGTTAAAAATCTTGCGTAATCATAATTTCTTGAAAATTTTGGCTTCTCTTTCCAAACCTTTTCAAACTCATAAATAGCTTTAAATGTTAAAATTAATCCCTTCTTTATATTATTTCTAATTTCTTCCAAATCTCTTTTTATTAAGGGAAAGTTTATTAAATAATCATTAAAAACCTTTCTTCTTTTTGAAAATTCACATGCTTCAATATAACTTTTAAGTGCTAATCCTATTGCTCCAATACTATTGTCAAGTCTTGAATACATAAGCATTTCAAGGATATAATATATACCATTTTCTAAATCTCCAATTAAGTAAGCTTCACTATTATTAAGCTCAACCTCCCCTGTTGGAACACTATTTGTAGCACTTTTTTCTTTTAATCTTACAATTTTATAATTTAATTTACCTTCACTATTATACCTTGGGACTAAAAACAAAGCTAAACCCTTAACACCTTTACTTTCATCATATTTAGCACTAACTAATACATAATCTGCAATTCCAACATTACTTGTAAAGTACTTAAAACCATTTAATAACCAAATATCACCCTTATTTTTGGCAATTGTTTCATTTAAACTTAAATCACTTCCACTTTTTATTTCAGTTAGCCAAGTTCCCCCATAAACATAAGGCTTTTCTATTCCAAACATTCTTTTATATATTCTTTCAAAATTAGAATACTTATAAAGCATAATAGCAGTTTGATGAGTTAAAGTTATAATACAATATAATCCCGCATCTGCCAATAAATATCCAAGAACATAATGATAAAATAAGCTTTCATCTAAAAAAGTTCTTGAATTTATTTCAAATTCATTCAATTTTTCAAGAACAATTTTCAAAAATGGATTTACCCATACATAATCAATTCTTTCTCCAATAGGTGAATAATATCTTAGAATTGGTCTTGAAACTCTATCTATGTATTCTGTAATTTCATAAACATCTCTTGAAACATAATCTCCAAATAATTTTATTTTTTCTTTGTATCTTTCATAATCCCTCCAAAATAATTTCAAGATTTTATCTAAATTTTCATCATATTCAAAATGGTTTATTCCATAAGCATATGAGAATTTCTCCAAGTCTCAAAATTTTAAAGCTTATGCTTTATACAATAAATAATGTTAAGTGATTGATTATCAATAACTTATAAAAATTTCAGGAGATTATTGATTTTATCGGGGGTTCATTTAGGGGGAGAAAGTAAGCCGAAGGCTTAAATATAGGGTGGGTGGGAAAAATATAGAAAAATAAATAGTTTTAGAATTACTAGACAAGGCAAAAAATTATGTTTTTTATCCTTTAAAATTTTCAATATGAAAAATTGGGCGTTAATTCTTGGCTCTTCAAGTGGATTTGGAGCAGCAATAAGTATAGAACTTTCAAGAAGGGGTTATAATATAATTGGTATTCATTTTGATACAAAAAGCACAATTGAAAATGCTTATAAGGTAAAGGAAGAGATAGAAAAAAATGGCTCTATTGCTTTGTTTTTTAATGTTAATGCTGGTGATGAAAAGAATAGAAAATTAGTTCTTGATGAATTTGAAAAAAATTATCCAAATGAAAAAATTAAAGTTTTTGTTCATTCCATAGCATTTGGAACATTAAAACCATTTATTGGTGAAAGTATTGAGGATTCAATAAATCAAAAACAATTAGAGATGACTTTACATTTAATGGGAAATACCCTTGTTTATTGGACACAAGATATTTTTTTTAGAAAACTATTTAAAATGCCAGGTGCTAGAATATTTGCTATGACAAGTGAAGGAAGTCTAAGAGTTACAAAATTTTATGGAGCAGTTTCAGCAGCAAAAGCTGTCCTTGAAAGTCATGTTAGACAATTGGCATTAGAATTAGCTCCTTATGGAATAACTGTAAATGCTATTAGAGCTGGTGTTACTGATACACCCGCATTAAGAAAAATTCCTGGAAGTGATAAAATGATAGAATTAACTTTAAATAGAAATCCATCTAAAAGACTAACAACACCAGAGGATGTAGCAAAAGCAATAGCAATATTGAGTTCAGAGGATTTATATTGGATGACTGGAAATGTTATAAATGTAGATGGAGGTGAAACCATAACGGGAATTTCATAAATTAAAAAAGGAGGTTAAGACATGAGAAAGCTAATTTTAACACTTGCCCTCGTTGGATGTGGTGTGACTTACAATGTTAGAGTAGTTGATCAGGCAACAAATCAACCTATTGATGCTAATCTAACTGTAAAGAAGCAGGATAAAGTTATAAAAACACAAGATGCTAAGGGAGGTCAAGCTAAAATAGGTTTATCAAAAGGTGAATTTACTCTTGTTGGTGAAAGCCAAAATTACTTTGTTGACTCTACAAGAATAAGCCCGCAAAATAAGGAAATTACACTTGCACTTGAGCCTATAAAAAGTCTCATTATTAGAACCATAGATGGAAGAACTAATAATCCCGTTTCTGCTGATGTTGAGCTAACTTATCCTGATAATAAAAAAGAAACAAAAACAGGTGAAATTGTTCAATTTGATAACTTAAGAAGTGGTAAGTACTCAATAAAAGTTTCAGCGAAAGATTATGAAGAATATAAACAAGACATTCAATTAACAAAAACTGAAACACTAACTATTTCATTAAATTACACAATGACAAATGCTACAATTAAAATTACAGATGATAAAGGTAATCCTGTAAAAAATGCTATTGTAAGCTTTAAAGATAACAAAGGAAATGAATATAAAACAACAACTGATGAAAATGGAAATGCTAAAATTAGTGTTCCTGCTGGAACATATACAATAAAGGCAGGTTCAGAAGGATATGTCCCAAATGCGAAAGTTGTTCAACTTCAACCTGGTGATACAAGTTTAGATTTATCAATAGCAAGAAGTGGTATATTTAAGGTTTATTTTGATTTTGACAAATCAGATATTAGAAGTGATGCAGATGCAACATTAAAAATTGCTTGTGATTTAATTAAGGAGGTACAAAGTCAAACAAATAAGTTTTCTGTAAGAATTGAAGGACATGCAGATCAAAGAGGAAGTGATGCTTATAACTTAGCACTTTCTGATAGAAGAGCTAAAAGTGTATATAATTATCTTGTTCAGACATGCGGAATAGATAAAAAGTATTTAAGAACATTTGCTTTTGGTGAAAGACAACCAGAGGATAAAGAATGCTCTATAAAGAATAAATCAATTTGGGAAAATACTTCCGATAATTCTCCAATATATTGGTTCAATTGGAATAGAGATCAAGATTTAAGCAAAGCAAGTCCTTGCCAAAAGAATAGAAGAGCAGTTGTTCTTACTAATAGAACTGATCAAATTAAAAAGGCAAGCATTGATTATAATTTTGGAAATTATTGCTCAATTGATGGTGAAATTCAAGGAGATTATAGTGGAATTATATTAACTATTGAATTTCAACAATAATTTTAGCCCCCTTTGGGGGCAATTTAAACTATGAAGAGCATTAAGGAAAAACAAAGGGAATGGAAAAAAAATGAAATTATAAACGCAGTTATAGATTTATGCTTAGAAAAAGGTATTGTTGATGTTTCTATTGAAGAAATTGCAAAAAAATCGGGTTTTGGAAGTTCATCAATATATTATTACTTTAAATCAAAAGAAGACATAATAAAGGAAATTTTAATTAGTGGTTGGAAAAAAATGATTTCAAAAATGAAAACTATTAATTTAGATTATGATAAACCTTATGAGAGTTTGATTGAAGTTATAAAAACTCATTTAGAATTTACAAAAGAGAATCCAAAATTATTTAAGTTTATTTCTAAATTCACGAAAGCGTTTAATAACAAAGAAATAAGAAAATTGATAAATCAGGAAAATGAAATTTACTATTCGCTAATAGAAGCTTGTATAAACAAAAACATTTTAAAAGGAGATTTAAAATTCATTTATAATTCACTTGCAGGCTCCGTTAGACAAATTGCACAAAATGAAGAATTAACAATTGAGGAAAAATTAAATTATATAATTGAGAATTTAAATAAATTCAAATAGGCATTTTTAAGCCAAAGTCTTAATTATAAATGGTTATAGAATTATTGGACAAGGTAAAAACGAATATAATTTATGCTTTAAAATTTTCACTATGATTAAAATTACCTTTGAAGAAACTTTACAAGATGCGAAGAAACTTTTGGAACTTTTGAGATTAAAAAAATATACAGCTGTTTTATACAAAAGTGGTATAGATGATGAAGAAGCTAATTTACTTATAATCTCAGAGGAATTTTCAACAAATATGGAAAAAAGACAAGCTTATATCTTTTCAGTAAGCTCATTATTTCCACATATAGAAGTAATTGGATGGACATATGATGAATTTAAAAAGAGAAGTAAAAAAGCAGATGATTTTTTAAGTAAGGTTAGAAAAATTGGAACTATTATTAAGGATGACTACCAAATCTTTGAGTAAAGTATGGATATTTGGGGAACTTTGGTGTCCTGATACTGTAAGGGTTTTAAAATTATTAGAATTTTTAAAAATTGATTACGAGTGGGTTGATAGCGGCAAGGATGAAAAAGCAAGAGAATTAGTTGTTAAATTAGCCAAAAAGTACAAAATACCTATTGTATTCTTTGAGGATGGCTCTTATTTAATTGAGCCGTCTGACTTTGAATTGATTCAAAAACTAAATGTAAGTGAAGAAAAGTTAAGTGAGTTTTATAAAAGGAAAAGTTGTTTATAATTTACCAATTGGAAATGTTTTAATTTTATCAAATGGAAATTATTTAAGGAGATTGGTTTTTTTAAGTTATGAAAATGTAAATTTTCACTTTATTGAAAGCAAATGTGAAGTCCTTGAAAAAGCTGAAAAATTTTTAATTGATTATTTTGAGAAAAAAATTTGGTATCCTTTTGAATTTATAGATTACAATTCATTAAATCCAATTCTAAAAAAAACACTAAAAATTCCATTTGGAAAATTTTTATATTATTCTGATTTTTCAAAGTTTCCAAGATATGTTGGTAGAATTTTAAGCTTAAATGAAATTCCAATTTTTGTTCCTTGTCATAGAGTAATTTCAAAATCAGGAATTGGAGGCTATACACCTTCAATTGAAATAAAAAAAATCCTTTTAAGACATGAAGGTATTATTTCTTTCTGAAAATTACTACAATGATGAATATGCTAATATAACAGGCTCAATTTATCAAAGCTATTTGATAGCAAAATTTTTATCTCAAAAAGGATTTAAAATTATTTATGTTTCTTTAAGTAAAGAGCCAAGGAATTTTAAAGAAAATGATAATTTTGAAGTTTATTTGCTTAAAGAAAGGAATAATGTTTTTTTAAATTTTTTTCAAGTTTTGAATTTTATTAAAAATTTAGAATTTGATTTAGTTTATACAAGAGGTAGGAGTTATTTATTGTTCTTAGCATTTTTAACAAAAAAACCTTACATTTTCAATTCAAATGCTCAAGAGGGTTTAAGAAAATTTAAACATATATCAAAACTTTTTTATAGCAAAAGGAATTTTCTTAAAAAAATGTTGTTATTTTTTCCATTTCTGATATTAGATTTCCTTGTCCAAATTGGAATAAGAAATTCACATTTAATTATTGTTCAAAATGAATTTCAAAGAAATGAAGCGAAAAAAATATGGAAAAGAGATGCTATTATTATTCCAAATCTTCAATTTAGGATAGAAAATTATCCAAAAAAAAGCGAAAAAATTGTTGTTTGGATTGGTCAAATTACAAAATGGAAAAATCCACAACTTTTCATTGAAATAGCCCAAAGGCTAAAAAATTATAAATTTTTAATGATTGGTTATGGCGATTTAAATTTAATTGAAGGATACGAAAAAATTGAAAATTTCAAATTCCTTGGAAAACTTAAAAATGAAGAAATAAATAAAATTCTTGAAAAAACTTGGATAATTCTAAGCACAAGTAAAAGTGAAGGTGAAGGGATACCAAATGTTATTATTCAAGCTATGATGAGAGGAAATGTTCCTATTTGTTTAAACGATGATTATTCAATTCTTGAAAGATATAAGGTTGGGTTTAAGGTTAAAAATTTAAATGAAATGATTGAGAAAATTATTTTGCTATTTGAAAATGAAAATTTATTTTTTGATTATTCAAAAAGAGCTTTTGAGTTTTCAAATAATTATTTTGATTATGAAAAGAATGGAAATTTGTATTACCAATACTTTTTAGAAATTCTTTCTAAAAATTCATAAAATTGAAAAACAAATTCGTTTAAATTTTCAATTGAATTATTTCTTATTGTTTCCTCAATTTTTAAAAACAAGTGATAGTCAAAATCAAAAAATTTTGAAATTTCATAATAAATATAAATTCGTTTCTTAGGTCTATTTAACTTATTAAGATATAAAATTGCTCTTAAAATGGGTGTTAGGGATTTGTAAATTCTAAAAAGAAAAGTTGGTATATGCCTGTCATTGGCATTTAAAATTCTTCTGAAATTGACAAGCTTTTCTTTTAGCTCCCTTTCAATTTGATTTCTTAAATCATTTTCTTTAATTTCAATTTCACTTAAAATATTATTTCCAAACAATAATAATCCCCTTTCTTTAATATCAAGCAATTCAATAGGAAAAGTATCTGTTGATGAAATAAGCTCATCTTTTGTAAATATAAATGGAGGAAATTTTAAAAACAATTCTTTACTAAAATTGTACTTTTGAAGAACTAAAAAGAAATTGTAATCTGAAATTCCTTCAATTTGGTCACCAACAGCATAGCTTCCATAAAGATATAATGAAATTATATTATTTTTGTAAAAATCCAAAATTTTTTCAACTTCTTTTTCCATAATGAAAATTTTAAAGTGAAGAGTTTAAGGGTGAATGCATTGCAACAAGAATTTAAAATAAGCTTTAAAATTTTAAAAATGCTAGAATTAAAAGAAAAAAAATTAACAATTAAAGATTATGAAAAATTACCTGAGGGTAGTCCTTATCAACTTATAAAAGGAGTGTTAATTATGAGTCCCGCACCATCAACAGAACATCAAAGAAGTTCAAAAAAAATTTTCTTAAAGCTTTATGAATTTATTGAAAAATCAAATTTGGGAGAAGTCTTATATTCACCTATTGATGTCTATTTAGATAATGAGAATGTTTATCAACCTGATATTGTAGTTATTTTAAAAAATTCAAAAGCAAAAGTTAGTGAAAAGGGAATTGAAGGAACACCTGATATTGTTATTGAAATAATTTCACCATCAACAGCTTATTATGACCTAATAGAAAAGAAAGAAGTTTATGAAAAATATGGAGTTAAAGAGTATTGGATAATAGACCCAAAATCAAAAACATTTGAAATTTACTTAAATTCTGAAAATGGCTTTGAAATTATTTCAAAAGCAAAGAAAGGATTGGTAAAATCACAAATTTTAAATTTGGAGTTAAATGTTGGGGATTTTTTTGAATAATTAAAGTAAACTTCACTTTAAAATTTAAATCAGTATGAAAAGAAAATTTATAACAACATCAGGTATTGAAATTAAGGAGCTATATACGAAAGAAGATTTAAAAGACTTTAAGGAGGATGAAAAGCTTGGAAAGCCAGGAGAATTTCCATTTACAAGAGGTATATATTCTAATATGTATAGGGGAAAATTATGGACTATGAGACAATATGCAGGCTATGGTAGTGCTGAAGAAACAAATGAAAGATTTAAATTTTTAATAAGCGAGGGACAAACTGGACTTTCAACAGCATTTGACTTACCTACACAACTTGGTTATGATCCTGATAATCCATTTAGTGAAGGAGAAATAGGAAAAGCAGGTGTTTCTGTATCAAATCCATTAGATATGGATATTCTTTTTAATGGCATTGAGCTTGATAAAGTATCTACATCATTTACAATAAATGCAACAGCAGGCATAATTCTTGGATTTTATATATTTATAGCAAAAAAAAGAAATTTAGATATTAAAAACTTGTCAGGAACGACACAAAATGATATATTAAAAGAATTTGCTGCAAGAGGAAATTACATTTATCCAGTTGAGCAGTCTGTTAGACTTGTTGGAGACATTATAGAATTTTGCTCCAAATATATGCCAAAATGGAATCCAATATCAATTTCTGGTTATCATTATAGGGAAGCAGGGGCGAATGCAGTTCAGGAGTTAGCATTTACTTTTGCTGATGCTATTGCTTATATTAATGAGGTAATAAAAAGAGGTATTGATGTTGATGAATTTGCCCCAAGACTATCATTTTTTTTCAATGCACATATAAACTTCTTTGAAGAAATTGCTAAATTTAGGGCAGCAAGAAGGATATGGGCTAAAATTATGAAATATAAATTCAAAGCAAAAAATGAAAATTCTATGAAGCTTAGATTTCATACTCAAACTGCCGGTTCTTCACTAACAGCACAAGAGCCAGAAAATAACATTATAAGAACAACAATTGAAGCATTAGCAGCTGTTCTGGGTGGAACACAAAGTCTCCATACTAATGCTTATGATGAAGCACTTGCTTTACCAACCGAAAAATCTGCCAAAATTGCTTTAAGAACACAACAAATTATAGCTTATGAATCAGGTGTTGCAGATACTGTTGATCCGCTTGCGGGAAGTTATTTTATTGAAAAACTAACTGATGAAATAGAAGAAAAGGTTTTTGAATATATTGAAAAAATTGAAAAAATGGGAGGTGCTATTGAATGTATAAAAAATGGATATTTTCAAAATGAAATAGCAGAAAGCTCATATAAATATCAAATGGAAATTGAAAATAAAGAGAGATTTATAATAGGTGTTAATGTTTTCAGAACAGAGGAGAATCAAAAAATAGAGATATTTAGGCTTTCAGAAGAAGCAATTGAAAAAATTTTAAATAGATTAAAGGGATATAAAAATTCAAGAAATAAAAGTCATGTAAAAGCACTTAATGATTTGAAAGAAAAAGCAAAAACAGATGAGAATTTAATGCCTTACATACTAAATGCAATTGAAAATAAGGCTACACTTGGTGAAATATCGGATGCTTTGAGGGAAGTTTGGGGTGAATATGATAGGATTTGAAATAATTTGACAATTTGAAACGGAAAAATTTGTGCTTTATAATTTTGGCACTTGATGAGGGGCAGGGCAGGAAAGTCCAAGTGCAAGTGGTTTAGCCAATCTTTCAATCACAACCAAAGCCCCGGGGCAAGGAGGAAGTACAATAACATATATCTAAATAAAAAAAGGAGGTTTCAAGATGAGAGTAGTAAAACTTTCTAAGAAGAATATGTTTGTGGCAGTAGCAGCTGGTGCTTGCTGCCATTGTTGTTGTCATACAAGCTGTCACTGCTAATTTTTTAACTTAGCCCTGCCCCTCCTAATAAAAACAAAGGAGGTTTAATATGGCTTTAAAAATAAAAGAAGGATATGAAATTTTTGAGGAAAAAGAGGGTGTGTTTCAGATAAGGTGTAAAAGTGATGTAATAATTGTTGAATTTTTTGAAGAGGAAAAAAGAAGTATCTTTTTAAAAGCATTAGAAATAATAAGAAATTCAGAAGTTAATTTTTCTAAGTTAAGGGAAATCCTTGAAAATGAATTTGATAAAACAAAGGTTTTAGATGTCTTGGATAAGATGTTAGAGAATGAAATTATTGTTGAATATAACTTAAAATTTGAAGTTTCTAATTGGCTTAAAGACCAAAATACATTCGTTTTAAGAAATAATTTAAAAGACTATTACAATATTCTTGAAAAATCAAAAATAACTATTATTGGTGAAACATCACTTGTTAAACTAATAAATGACAATTTAATTATGAGTGGATTTAAAAATGTTAAAACAGTTTATGGATTTCCACAAGAATTTTTTGATATATTGAATGAATCTGATTTTATAATCGTTGATGCAGATAAATATAATCCTTCATTTCTTTATGAATTTAACAAAAAAGCTTATGAAATGAAAAAACCTTGGCTTATTAGCATGGGTATAGATGAAACAATAATAAGTATTGGTCCTATTTTTACTTATGATAGTTTATGTTTTGAATGCTTAATGAGGAGAATAAAAAGTAATTTAGAGTTTTTTGTTTATTTTGAAAGTTTTGAAAAGTACCTAATTGAAAAAAGAAAATCTGCGACTAATAGTGGTGCTCCTCTTGTTGTTTATAATTTTATTTCAAGTATTGTTACAATTGAAACAATAAAATTTTTAACTCAATTTTCGTTTCCTGTAATATATAGAAATTTCTTGACCATTGATTTTACCACTTACGATGTCAAGATAAATCATGTCTTAAAAGTTCCAGCTTGCCCAATTTGTTCAAAAGACACAAGTTTAAGACCATTACCTTGGATTCCTGACCTTTCAACAATTGGAGGTGATTAATGGAAGAAGTTGTATTAAAGAAATTTCTTAAAACATTGTCTCCATTTACTGGGATAGCGAGATTTGTAAGCGGTGGAGATTACATAAATGGTGATGCTTACTATCATAGTTATGGAGCTATAAATTCAGATATTAGTATTATTGTTGGTAAACCCTTAGCTTTTAAGATATCGTTAAGAAGTTCAGGTGGTGGTTTAACGATAAATGAGGCATTATTTTCAACATTTGGAGAACTTGTTGAGAGATATTCCTCATGTTTTTACAATAAAAATGACTTAATTTTCTCTTCTTATAAGAGAATAAAGGATAAAGCAATTGATATAAATGAAATATCTTTATTTCATGAAGAACAATATAAACAAGAAAAATTTCCATTTATTAAATTAGATGAAAATTTAGAAATTCATTGGACATATTGTTATGACATAACAGAAAATGAATACAAACTCTATCCAGCAAGACTTGTATATATGCCATTTTTAGAGAAAGAACCAAATATAGGTTTTACTACTTCAAATGGCTTATCAAATCATACGAATTTCTTTAGAGCAGTATTAAATGGATTATATGAAATTATTGAAAGGGATGCATTTATGTTAGCTTGGGCAGGCCATTTAGATCTTCCTAAAATAAAAATAAATAAAGAGCTTGAAAGTTATATAAGAAAAATATTTCCTCCAAATTATGAGTTTCATTTTATTGATATTACTAGTGATTTAGGAATACCATCAATCTGGGTTATTGTAAAAATAAGGACTGATTTCGGTGATTGTATATTTAGTACAACTTCATGTAGAGGTACTTATAGTTTAGCAATAAAGAAAGTTTTAAAAGAGGTTGGACAAGTTGGAACATATATAAGGGCATTAGTTAATGAGAGAAGGAAGAATGGTTGGAATCCAAGTTTTGAAGATGTTAAATCTTTTGATGATTGTATGGCATTTTACAATATAAAGAAAGAATATATTGAACCTGCTTTTGGTAAGTATTTAAATAAAGAACCAGATCTAGAAGTAAATTTTAATGAAAATGAAAAAGAATTAAAAGAAAAAGATGAAATTTTAAGTGAAATTAAAAGAATTATAAAAATTTTCAAACAGAAACATTATAATGTTTTAATAAAAGATATGACAAGTCCTGATATTAGAGAACTTGGATTTTATGTGGTTAGAATTATATCTCCTCAACTTGTTCCAATTCATGCTGAATATAAATATCCGCTTCTAGGCTCAAGAAGGATATACGAACTAACTGGAAAACATTTTTATCAATTAAATAAGTTTCCTTATCCTTTCCCATAAAAGGAGGTGAATGATGGATGTAAAGAAGATACTAAATAAATATAGAGTTGGATTTCCAAGACTTGATATTGAAAACTCACAAGCTTTAACATTCCACGAAAATAGTAAATTAAATGATTTAGATTCTCAAATACTTGGAAGAAATATAGCTTATTTCTTGCTACCACAAATGGTTAAGAATATATCGAGACCTATAAAACCCTATCCATATGCTAATGTAATTGAACTTCCAAAACCAATAGAAATAAATGAAAGTTTTGATAAATTGGTAAAAAATAGAAAAAGCACAAGACAATTTATTCAATATAGGTTAACAAGAGAAGAAATTTCAACTTTTTTATATTATACATATGGTAAAACTTGGAAAGAAATTGTTTATAATGAAATACCTTTTGACCATAGAACTGTTCCTTCTGCGGGAGGTTTATATCCCTTAGAAATATATTTGATTTTACTAAATTCCGAAATAGAAAGTGGAGTTTATCATTACAGAGCGGATTTACATGCACTTGAATTCATAAATGAAAAATTTAAAACTTATGATGATATAAAATATGCGTTTTACATAGAATATACTATTGAAACAGAAAATATAAGTGCAATTTTAATAATGACGATTTTCTTTGAAAGAATTATGCTTAAATATGGAGAAAGAGGTTATAGATTTGCTGTTATGGAAGCTGGTTTTGCTTCTCAAAATTTACATCTTGCTATTGAAGCATTGGGTCTTGGCATGTGTATGATAGGTGGATATAATGATTATAAACTTGAAAATGAAATTTTAAATATAAATCCGAATTTTGAGTCTGTTATAAATGTTGCAGTTATAGGGAAACCAAAAATTGAAATTGATTTAGATGAATGAAGAGAAATTCACAAAATTAGTTTTGGATTTTGAAAGAGCAATTTTGGAATATAATCCAAAAAAATTAGAAGAAACTTATAATGAATTTAAAAAAATAAATTACGATGAAAAGTTTGTAAATTATTATATTGCCTTATGTGTATTTAATTTAATTTTTATGGAAGATAAATTTAATAGGATCGAATATCTTAATGAAGCTATAAACTATGTCAAAAAATCCTTAGAAGTGGATAAGAAATTTGCTGATGGATTGGGCCTTTTAGCAGGTTTGTATGCTTTGAAAGCCGGAATTAATATAAAAGAGGGTTTTTTTTATGGTCCGAAAGTTACGCAACTATTAAGGAAAGCATTAGAAATTGAACCCGATAATCCAAGATTATATTATTTTATTGGTTTGGTATACGCAGTAAAACCAACTGCATTTGGTGGCAATCCTAAGAAAGCTATTGAAGAATTTAATAAAGCTATAAGTTTATTTGAAAATGGAAAAGGAAGAAATTGGCCAATAAGATGGGGTTATATTGAGACATTATCCTTATTATCCATAGCTTATGAAAATTTAGGTTATAAAGAAAAACTAAATGAAATTTATGAAAAAATTGAAAATTATAAGAAAGAATATGCTGGTTGAAATTATTATTTTTATGATAATTCTTATTATTCTTCACGAATTATCTCACATGATATTTGCCATACTAAATGGTGGGAAAATTGTTGGAATAGGTTTTAATGTTTTTCCATTTCCATTTATTTATGTAAAAGCAATAAATGTTAAGAACTTAATTGGATATTATTTGGCGGGTCCAGTTTTTGATTTGTTAGCACTTTTTATAATTTTTTTTATGATTAAATATAAACCTCTAAAAATAGCTATCTTAATAAATGTAATTTTGAATTCAAATCCATTCTTTTCGGATTGGTTATTAATTAAAAACTATAAATGGACATTAATATGGTACCTTCATTTTTCAATATGGGGGACTCTTATTATTTTACTTTCAAAAACTGTTTAAATTCCAATATCATTTCTATAAAATTTTCCTTCAAAATCAATTATTTGTGCATATTTGTAAGCTCTCTTTCTTGCTAATTCTCTATTCTCACCAAAACCAACGATATTTAAAACCCTGCCACCATTTGTAATAAATTTATTATCTTTAAATTCTGTTCCCGCATGGAAAACAATAACTTCATTTTCATCTATTTTATCAAGGTTTTTAATTTCATAACCTTTAATAAATTCAAAAGGATAACCTTTTGAAGCTAAAACAACATTTAAAAAATGCTCATTCTTAAAGTTAATTTTAAAATTTTCTAATTTTCTTTCCTTAATAGCTAAAAACAATTCTGAAAGTTTAAAATCCCAATATAGAGAAAGAACTTGCGTTTCTGGATCACCAAGTCTTATATTATATTCAAGAACATAAGGTTGTTTCTCTTTTATTATAAGACCAAAAAATAGAAAACCTTTATAGCCTTCTATTTTCTCAACAGTTCTTTCAATGATTTCTTTGAGAATTTTATTATGTAAATTTTCATCTATTTCAACAGGGGTATATGAACCCATTCCTCCCGTATTTGGTCCTTTATCATTATCTAATAGTTTCTTATAGTCTTTCGCATAACCTAAAAATTTATAATTCTTTCCATCCATACAAATAAACGCAGAAATTTCAAAACCATCTATAAATTCTTCAATAACAACTTTTTTACTCGCTTGACCAAACTTACCCTCAAAGTATTCTCTTAATGTCTTTTCTGCTTCCTTCAAATCATAACAAATGCTAACACCTTTCCCACTTGCTAAACCATCTGCCTTTATAACATAAGGAGGATTTAAGGACTTTAAAAAATCAATCGCTAAATTATAATCGTCAAAATATCCAAAATTTGGAATAGGTATATTATTTTTTTTCATAAATTCTTTTGCTTTTCCTTTACTTGCTTCAAGATAAGCATATTTTAAATTTGGAGCAATAGTAAATATATTATAACTTTCAAGATAATCAGTTATTCCTTCTGCTATTGGATTTTCAGGACCAACAAAAACAAAATCTACTTTATTTTCAAGACAGAAATTTTTTATTTCATCAAAATTATTTAATTTTATTCTTTTGGCATAATTCAAGCTTCCACCATTTCCAGGCGTTATATACAAATCACAATTTTCACTTTTTAGTTTATATAATATAGCATTTTCTCTACCACCTGAACCTATTACGAGAATTTTCATTTATATCCCATTTCTTCTTTAATTTTTTCTATTTCTTCAAGAAGCCCATTTAATAATTCTTCTTCTTTTAATCTTTTTATAGGAACTCCTTTCCTAAATATAACACCTTGCCCTTTTCCTGCTGCTATTCCAACATCTGCCATGCTTGCCTCCCCAGGACCATTTACTTCACAACCCATAACTGCCACCTTTATAGGAGCTTTTTCATTTTCAAGAGCTTTCTCAACTTTTTCAGCTAAACTTATTAAATCAATTTTCGTCCTACCACATGTAGGACAAGCAATAATATCTACCCCCCTACTTCTAATTCCGAGAGCTTTTAGTATTTCCCAAGCAACCCTTACTTCTTCTAATGGGTCAGCAGTTAAAGAAACTCTAAAAGTATCACCAATACCATCGTACAATAATGAGCCTATGCCAATAGCAGATTTTATAATTCCACTTTTTGGTGTTCCTGCTTCTGTAACACCAAGATGTAATGGAACATCCGTCTTTTCTGATAACTTTCTATAAGCCTCTATCATTTGCGGAACAATAGCACTCTTAACTGAAACTACAACATTTAAATATCCTTCTTTATCAAAGAAATCAAGCCATCTCAAAGCACTTTCAACAAGAGCATCAGCGGTAACACCATTATATTTATCAATTAGGTCCTTTTCAAGTGAGCCACTATTAACACCTATTCTGATGGGAATGTTATTTGCTTTACAAGCGGATATAACTTCTCTAACTTTCTGAAAACCACCTATATTTCCAGGATTTATTCTAATTTTATCAACTCCAACATCAGCGACCATTATGGCAATTTTATAATCAAAATGAACATCTGCTACAATAGGAACGATTCCTTTTACTCTTTCCATTATCATTTTCATATATTGAACATGATTTCGTGAAGGAACTGCTACTCTTACGATTTCACATCCCGCATTATACAACTCCAATATCTGATTAACAGTGGCTTCCACATCTTCTGTTTTTGTGGTAGTCATAGATTGAACTCTAATTGGATTATTACCACCAACACCAATTTTACCTATCTTAACTTCTCTTGATTTTCTTCTTTTAATTGGAGTGTACATATAGGTTAAAATTTTAAAGCAAATTCTATATGCTTTTATTTTTTTATTTTTAATAACTTTATTTTATAACCTTTAATTTGATTTCTTAATTCTGGTACCTCAATTGAAAACAATTCATCAGGAAATCTTTCAAAATCTGAAACTCTATTTAAGATGTACATTTTCCTTGGTCCAATTATATAATAATCATCAATAACTAAAATTGGATAGCAAGCATACTTTGAAATTCCATAAGTTAAACCCATATCAAATAGAGAAAAATCCTTAAAATTTTTACTATATTTTACTGCGCAGTAAATATCAAAATTTAAATTGAAATTATAGCTTAAATATGAGAGAATGTAAATAATTTGAAAGTCATAAAGTTTAAACCTTCCAATTTGATTTATTAACTCCTCAATTTTAATTGTATCAGAAATTTTTGAAAAATTATTTAATTTTGAATTTAACGCATTTAATGAATCACGAATTTCTAAAATTGTAGGTATTGAAGGTCTTTTGTAATTTTTTGTCAAATTATTTATAAAAAAACTAACAATTTCATCATTCTTTTCAATCAGAAAGTAAAATTTTTTATTTTCACCAAAAACATTATCAACTTCAATTATTAAACTAAAAACCAAACTTATCATAATCTCCAATAGGAATTCTTTCAGATATAGCAGAGCCATCACTTAATATAATCACTAAATCCCATATTCCCTTCTCTTTAATTTCTAAATTACCTTCATATATTCCATTACTTAAACTCTTTAATTTAGCATAAATTCTTTTCTCGTCATTTTTCCCTGTTGGAGGCATATATAGAAATAGCTCTTTTATAAGATTTTCTTTTGGTTTTATGATAATTTTCACTTGGTTATCACCAATTTTAAAATTTCCTGTTTGAGTTAAGATAGTAATTTTAATGTTATCTTTTTCAAATGTTTTAAACTCTTTATATTTTTCATAGCATCCAAAAAGAACAAAAAATAAAATTAGTTTTTTCACTTTCTTTCTTTTCTAAACATATGCTCAAGTCTCTTAATAACAAGTTTGGCAGATCTTTCAGGAAATCCTGCTTTTTTAAGATTCTCAATCATATCTCTAACAATACCTTTTGTTTCAGGAAGAGGCATATCTACATCAATTGAGCCACCAACAAGTTTAATTTTCTCTTTAAAGAAAACTCTTTTAATTGCTTCATACAATTCAGGAAGCTCATCTTTCAATTCAAATGCTTTACCTCTTATAACAGAACTTGCTATTACACTTGCTATTCTTTCATAAAGTTCCTTTCTTCTTTCAAATGTAGATATTTGATTTAATGCAGAATCAACTGTTTGTAAGACATTTTCATCAGGCTCTCTTTCTTCACCTGTTGCAGGGTCTATAATTTTGACTTTCTTTACATAAGCTTCAAGATTTTTTAAATAATTCTGAAAGTAGCTTTTTACTTCCTCTTCAATTGAGGTTCCAAGGAAAGCCTCCATAACATAATTTGATAATTCCTCATCAATATAATTAACAACTGCATCGTAAGCTTGCTTATTTTCAGGATTGTTTTTATATTTTGGAGCATCTACAAATTCAGATTTTATTCCTTCAAGAACATCAACAACGGAAAGCCCCTCTGAGTATTTTACCATTAATGTTGATAGTAATTCTGCACTTTTTCTTGGCGATAAACCAGAAAATCCCCATTCTTCTTGAATAGCTTTTTTCCTAATTTTTAAAGCTTCCTCAGATTTGTTTTCCTGATCCATTAAGTCAATGAGTTTTTTAAGTGTATTTAAATCTTCTGAATATTTAGCAAGTCTTGTGGCAACGGTATAGTAAGCAAGTGCTTTATAAACAAGAGGATCTGTTGGTATTGAAGGATAAACAAGCTTTCTTAAAATTTTTATTTCTGCTTTATAATCCAAGTTATAAGGAACTTTTACAATATATAATCTATCTCTGAATGCTTCTGTATCAGGTCTTGAAGCGAATTTTTCATATTCAGGTTGATTTGTATGTCCAACAATAATAATATCAAGGTACATAGCAGGTAAGTTCTTTAAAACAATCATTTTATCTTGGCTTGCAGTTAAAAGTATATTTAAGTGTTCAGTTTTTGCTTTTAGCATCTCAACAAATTCAACAAGACCTCTATTTCCTGTTTGTAAAACACCAGTATAACTCCAAACTCTTGGGTCAGTTTCTTCTTTATATTGAGCAAGTTTAGCAAGTGATATATTACCAATAAGAACTGAATCATCAGCAGTATTTGGATCCATAGGAGCATAAGTGGCTATACCAATTCCTCTTGTTCTTGAAAAACTTATAAATTCTATCTCTAAATCTTCCCATTCAATTTCTTGTAGTTTCTTTTGGCATATTGGACAAGGTAATAATTCGTCCCCTATATTAATACCATATCTTTTTATTTCTTGTCTTTTATTGTAAGGTATAGCATATAATGGATTGTCATGAACAGGGCAATCTTTTATGGCAGGTATTGGATGTTTTTGTGTCCATTCTTCAAGAATTACTTTAAACATATTTACAATTGTTGATTTAGCAGAGCCAGGAGGACCTATAAGAAGCAATATTCTTTTGGCAATATCTTGACCCTGAGCAGCAGCACTAAAATACTGCATTATTTTATCAAGAACATAATCAATTCCGAATATCTCGTTTGAGAATGCCTTGTACTTTGTATAGCCTTCTGGTCTTTTCTCAGTTCCTTTTGATAATATAGCATTATATAGAATTTCATGAGCAAAAAGTGGCTCTCTCTCACCATTTTCCAATTTCTTTAAAAGATCCCTGTACCAGAGACCAAGTTTTAAATTGGTCATATTATTTTTCACCTCCATTCAGTTTCAAATTTTAAGGCTAAACATTTTCACTGTCAAGAGGGGTCAAGAATCGCCCTAAATCCCTTTTATAATGATTTTACAATTATCAGATTAAGTTATAAAAAATTTTCTGAAACTATTGATTTCATGGGGGACTATTAGGGGGCGAAGTTTATAAGCCGAAGGCTTAAATATAGGGTGGGTGAGAAAATGAAGAAAAATAAATAGTTTCAGAATTATTGGACAAGGCATAAAATAAATGCTTTATAATTTTAGAGCTTGGAAAGTTTCCTTTTAATTGTTTTAAGCTTTTCTTTGAGATTTTATGGTAATGGAGGAAATGATATAGATAGGGTGAAGATATTAGTTGAAAATAGAAGTATAAATATCGGTGGAGATTTTACAATTGAATTTTGGATGAAGGCATATATAAGTGAAAATAATAGTTCCAATTGCTTATCTGGAAGTGGAGATTTATGGATTTATGGCAATATTATACTTGATAGAGATGTATTTGGTAATGGAGATTATGGGGATTACGGAATTTCCCTATCAGGTGGTAAAATATCATTTGGTGTAAATCGCTTAGGTAATGGTTTTACTTTATGTGGTAATACCAATGTTGCTGATGGTAATTGGCATCACATAGCTATTACTCGTAGAGAAATTGATGGTAGAATGAGAATATATATAGATGGACAATTAGATGCTGAGGGATTTGGACCTTCTGGGAATATTGATTATAGGAATGGAAGAACAACAGACTATCCTAATGATAGATATTTAGTAATAGGAGCAGAAAAACATGATTATGATAGAGATACTTATCCTTCATATAGTGGATGGATAGATGAAATAAGAATTTCTTCAATTATTCGCTACGAATCCTCATTCACTCCACCTAATACACCCTTTCCTTTAGATGAGCAGACCATAGCACTATACCATTTGGATGAAGGTCCAGAAGGTCCTTGCACAGGAACAATTATAGATGCTACTGGTTCTAATAATGGATTTTGTAATTATGGTTTTGTTGATAGACCAGCAGGTCCTGTTTATAGCATAGACAACCCATTTAGCACAATCACAAAGGATAGTGAAATTTTAAACCATTTAAAACTTGAAAAAAATTACATCTACTTTAATTTTAATAATAAAATCATGAAAGTTGAAATTTACGATAATTCTGGAAAGCTTATTATTTCAAGAATAGTAAAGAATAAAGAAAAAATAGATATTAGAAATTTAAAACACGGCGTCTATGTTCTGAGACTTCAAAGAAATCAAACAATAAAATTTATCAAATTAGGACAAGGCACAATTAATTTAATTTTTAGACTTTAAAATTTTCTTTCTTTATGATTAAACCATTATTAAAATTTGAATTAGTAGGAGATAAGGAAAAATTTTTTGATATTTTAAATGCGATAAAAGAGCTTGGAATTGCTCATATTGATGAATATCCTCAAAAATATAAAAGTCCTGAAATAACAATAGAAAATGAAGATATATATAAAAAAGCAAGAAATTTAATTTCAGATATTGAGCATTTGATTGGCTCTTTCCCCGTAGGTAATACTTTTGTTGATGTTAATGAAAAAACAATCCAATGGCTTGAAGATATTTTAAAAAAAGTAAAAGATTTAATCCATAAGAAAGAAGAAAAAATTTCAAAATTAAACTTGTTAAATGATTATTTTTTAACAATTTCAAAAATTTACAATTTTCCTACACCTAATTTAATTGTTGTTGCTATAAAAAAAGATTTAGAAACATTTAAAAAATTAAATTTGAAAAAATTTCAAATTGTCAAAATAAAGGAAGATAGATTTGTTATTTTGATTTATGAAGATGTAAAGGATTTGATATATAAGGAAGGTTTTAATGAGTTTGTTTTACCAAGTGAATATAAAAACTTAACATTAAGTCAAGCTTTTGAAAAAATCACAAGTAATATATCAAATTTAAAAGAAGAAATTAATGCTATTGATAATGAAATTAAATCATTTAAAGAAAAAATTTTAATTGAATTTTCAAATATAAAGCTTTCAGTTCTTGAAAAATTTGAAAATTTGAATATATTAAGAAAATATGCTTCATTTTCAAATTATGTCTTCTTTATTAAAGGATGGATTGAAAAATCACAAAAAGAAAAACTATTAAGTGTCCTAAAAAATTTTGAAGGTTATTATTTTATAAAGTTTGAAGAACCAAGCATTTTTGAATATGATAAAGTTCCAACACTCATTAAAACAATGAGTTTTTCCAAGCCTTTTAAAAGAGTTTTAGATTTTTATGGTTATCCAAAGTATGGGACAATTGACCCAACATTCTTTTTATGGTTGTTCTTCCCGCCTTATTTTGGAATGATGCTTGGTGATGTTGGCTATGCTTTAATAATGTTAATAATTGTTTTATTTCTTAGGGCTAAATTTTCAAAAAATGAAATTGTTAAGGATTTAACAACAATTTATTTATGGGCATTAACTTGGGCTATATTCTTTGGATTTTTATATGGAGAAGCATTTGGTGAATTATTTTATAAGCTTGGTATATTAAAACCTATTATTCATAGACTTCATTCAGCAAGTTTAATAATTGGCATTTCAATAATTCTTGGTATTATTCAAGTTGTTCTTGGTATTCTATTTGGCATTTTTAATAATTTAAAATTAAATGATAAGCATTTAGCACTTTATGAAACATTTAGACTAATTGGTGTTATTGGTTTTATTCTTATTGGTTTTTATTTCTTGAAAATTATTCAAATTCCATTTTTTCTTTATATCTCAATTTTGTTAATTTTAATATCAGTTATTGGTGTAATTATAACGCACGGACCTATTGCTCCAATTGAGTTAATTTCAACAACAGGACAAATTTTAAGCTTTGCGAGATTAGCAGCAGTAGCATTAGCGTCAGCAGTCTTAGCAGAAATGGGTAATATGTTCTTTTCAATGATACCAAGTGTTATTTTTGCTATTATAACTGCTTTAATTTTCCATATTTTAGCATTTTTACTTGGATTTTTAGACCCTACGATTCAAGGTATGCGTCTTCAAATTGTTGAATTCTTTATTCAATTTTATAAAACAGGAGAAAGGGTATTTAAACCTTTGAAAAAAGGAGGGCTAAACTATGTTTCGTAAGATTTTGGGATTGGCTCTTTCGGTAATTGGGATTTTGATGCTTGTAAGCTTGGCGTTTGCTGCTGAACCTTCCACTTCATCTGATATAGCAAAAGCTGGTAAATACATAGGAATGGGACTTGCTATTGGTTTAACAGGTATAGGAACAGGAATAGCACAAAGTAGGATTGGAGCTGCTGGCGTTGGTGCTATATCGGAAGATAGAAGCATGCTTGGTCTTGTTCTTACACTTTTCGTAATTCCTGAAACAATTATTATATTTGGTTTTGTTGTAATGTTCTTAATAATGACACAATGATTGAGCAAATTGAAAGTATTGTACTAAATAAGGCAAAAAAAGAAGCAGAAGAAATTATATCTGGTGCCCTTCTGGGTGCCTCTGAAATAATTGAAAAAGCAAAAGAAAAAATTCCTATTATTATTGATGAATATCTTAAAAAAGCAAAAAGTTACATTAACTCTCAAAGACAAAAAATTATAGGTAATGTTCAACTTGAAATTAATTCTCAATTAATAGATATTCAAAACGAGATTTTGAATAAAATTTTTGAGAATTTAGAAGATGAAATTGTAAAATTGCTTAAAGATAAAAACATTTATGAAAATTATTTAAAAAGAATCATTGACGAAGTTTTCAAAAACAATAGCTTTCAAAATCCAGTTGTTTATGTTAATCCAAATGACTTTGAAATAATAAAAAAATTTTTAAATAACTTTCAAATCGTAAAAGATGAAAATGTTAAATTTGGTATTATTGTTGAAGATAAGGAAAGAGGATTTATTGTAAGAAATACATTAAAAACAAGAATTGAAAAAGTTAAACAAATTGTTATGGAGAAATTTTCACAATATATCCAATCATACTCCCAACAACAAGATTAACCTTAATTTTAATAGGAATTTTTTTAGAACTTGAAATAATAATTTCACCTCCTCTATCACCAAGAACTTCTCTTTTCTTTCCTTCATCCATAGGTAAAATTGGTGAGATAGCATAACAATCCTCTTCAAATCCAAGCCATTTACATTTTTCTTTTCTTTTAATAAAAATTTGGGCATATCCTGAAAATCCATCCATATGATAAGGAAGTAAAATTGTGTCTTTTAAATCAAGAAATCTAACGATGTAAATTAAAGCAACAGGGTCAAGAGCATTTTTTGGTATTTGAAAAGTTTTTTTATCTCTTTTACCATCTTTTATTTCATCATATTCTGCATAATCTTCATAATAATTTATCGTCACTTCATAATTCCAACCTGGCTCAATTTGTCTTTTATAAAATTTAACTGTTCTAAAATTTTGTGTATCTACCCAAGATATAAAATCCTCATATAAATTTATACCAAGAGCACCACCTTTTGCGAATAATCTCAATTTATAACAAGGAATACCTCTTACAATTTCTATTCCTTCAACTTTTAAAAACATTTCTCCTATATTTATTGGTCCATATTTTGCCTTATATTCTAATTTTTCATTTAAATTTAATGTATAGCTAAATAGCAAAAGCATCATATCCTCTTTTTGATATATCAATTTTTAAATCCCCATCAATAATATAAACACCTGGTTTATCTTCTATAACTTCTCCAATTATTGTAATCGGAAGATTTAATTTAGTTATTTTTTCTTCCTCTTCTCTTGGTATTGATAATAATAATTCATATTCTTCACCACTTTCAACAGCAATAAACCAATCTTTAATTTCAAGTTTTTTAGAAAGGAATTTAACAGAATCTTTAATAGGTAGTTTATTAGCATAAATTATTATTTGAACTTCGCTTAATTGAGCCATTCTATAACCATCTATTCCAAGACCATCTGAAATATCTATACAAGCATTTACATTTATATTATTTATAATTTTATTCATTTCTTCAAACCTTACTATTGGACGAGCAAATTTTTCTCTCATTTCATTTATCCACCATTTAACACCACTTATTAAATTTCTTTCATAAGCAATAAAATAACCTCTTGACCTTCCAATATCTCCTGTTATTGCTATTAAATCCCCTATTTTTGCATTACTTCTTAATAGAGCTTTTTCTCTTTTTACTTCACCAATTGCAGTTAAATGTAATTCTAATCTATCGTATTTCTCTATATTTCCACCAACTATTGAAATACAAAACTTATCACAAACATCAAAAATGCCTTTGTATATCTCATCAATTTTATTTATTGATTTTTGATTTATATTTAAACTAACAAGAATAGCTATTGGACTGCCACCCATAGCACATATATCACTTAAAACAGCAACTGCACTTTTATAACCTATTTCATAAAATGATAATAAATCGTACTTAAAATGAATGTTTTCAACAAAAGCATCCGTTGTTATTATTAAATTTTTATTAACCATTTCTGAAATAATCGCACAATCATCACCCGGACCTAATATAACCCTTGGATTTGGCTTATAGAATTTAAATATATTTTTCAAAATTTCATCTTCTCTCATAATCAAAAATCAGTTTTGCTTATGAAATTGAAATTTGAAACTTTAATATCAGGAATTATAGAACCTCTTGGATAAAATTCGTAAAAATTAGAATTAACAATAAGCTTTTCTTCATTTGAAATATCAATTACATTATTAAAAACTTCCATAAAACTTTGAGTAAATCTCATATTCTTAATTGCGGACTTGATTTTTCCATCTTCTATTAGAAATAATCCATCTCTTGTCATTCCTGTTAATGTGAAGCTCATCGGCTCAACCAAATTTAAATACCAAATTCTATTTATAAAAATTCCTCTTCCTGTTTCTTTTATTATATCTTCTAAACTTTTATTGCCTCCTTTAAGATGAAGATGAAGAAATATGGGATAATCTTGAAATGGGATATTAGAGCAAGCATTATTTTCTAAATTAAGAAGTTTTGAATACTTATTATTAAGAGCTATGTTTTTTAAAGCCCCATTTTCTATTATTGAAATTTTTTTCTTTACATTTCCTTCAAAATCAAAACCTATTGGAAATAATAATAAATTAAAAGGCTCTTCATATAAATTTATTTTTTCAGAAAAAATTTTCTCATTTAATTTACCGCTAAAAGGACTTATGCCTTCATAATAATTTTTTGATGATAAGGCAAAATAATTAAGATAATCAATAATATCACTTAAAGCCAAACTTGAAAGTATAACATCATATTTATCTTCTTTTATTTCAATAGGATTTTCATTTAAAATTGCCATATTTAAACAGTTTTTAGCAAATTTCTCGTAGTTTTCAAGAATATCAGAAAATTTATAACTACTATATTGAGACCAAGCACTATTTGAATTTATGTAATTTATTGTTAAGTGATTTATTGAAGTTTTATTGTATGCTTCAAAACCATCTGAACTTAAAACAAAAACATGTTGAAATCCTCTATAAAAATTACCGAATGCCTTATAGCTTCCACCAATTTTTATAATTTCTTTAATGATTTTTGAGCTTTCATCAGGATTTAATTCAAAATTGTCAAAAGCAAATTCATATTTGGGAATTTCTTTTTTTTCTAATGGAAACAAAAATTCACTTTCAATCATAGAATTTTCAGATTTTTTCAAAAGTTCTTTTATTTTTTCAATATCAAAATTATTTATATAAAAAATCGCATATTTATTTTCAGTTCTTATTCTAACGGAAATTAAATAATTTTCTTCAAATGTGCTTTGATGAATAAATGAGTTGGCAAACCTTTGAAAAAGATATTCATTATAAAAAATAACAATATCTGTTGAAAATTTAGAAATCCTTATAATCTGCTCCGCTATATTTAAAAGCTCATTATCCTTCATAATTTTCCTCTTCTAAAACTTCTTTTTGATTTTTTAAATAGGAAACAAGTTTTGAAAGAACATCACTTGGATTCATATCTTTTTTATTATATACAATTTTTAATTCTTTTACAAGGGCATTTTCTAACTTTTCATCACCTTTTATGTAAAATTCATAAACCTCAACAAAAATTTTTTGTAAAATTTTTGAAGTTCTCAAATTATTTTCATCTTCAAAAATCATTTCAGCGATTTTATCATATATATTCCTAACTTTATCTTTTAGATATTTCATTAAAAATTCTTTAAAGGCTTTTCTTTCTCTCTTCGCATGTGCTCCTACAAAAATTTTTCTTCTCATAATAACCCCCTATTTTTAAAAGCACTATGAACCTTATAAATACATTTATTCATTACAACATCTATACCATTTTCAGATAGCAATTTTGCTGCTTCTTCATTAATAATTCCTTCTTGCATCCATACAAGTTTTGGCTTATGCTTCATCCTTAATATTTCCTTAGCATGTTCTAATACCGCCTCTGACCTTCTAAATATATCTACAATATCAACTTCTTCATCAACCTCATCTATACTCTTATAAACCTTTCTTCCAAGCCACTTTTGTAGTTTTGGATTTATGGGAATAACTTCATAACCATTAGCAAGTAAATACCTAGGAATTTTCCCCGCAGGCTCATCATGGTTGTCCTTTATACCTATTACTGCTATCTTCTTGGCACTTTTTAGATAATTTAAAAGTTTTTCTTCATCCTGAATAATCATAATTTTGAAATTTTAAAGCCAATTGTCTTGCTTTCTCTAAATCTTCAATTGTATCAACTGATATTCCATCATGATCCACAATAATACATTTAATTTTAAGACCATTTTCAATAGCTCTTAATTGCTCAAGTCCTTCAATTTCTTCTAATTTTGATTTTTCAAGATTTATGAAGCTAAACAATGAATCTCTTTTATATCCATAAATTCCAATATGTTTATAATAAATAGCATTTCCACTTCTATTGTAAGGTATTGGACTTCTTGAAAAATAAATCGCATAAAAATGATTATCAAAAACAACCTTTACAACATTTGGATTGTTAATCTCTTCTAAATTCTTTATTTTAGTTATTGGTGTTATAATATGAGCATTTTTATCATTATGAAGCTCAATAAAAATGTTATCTATAATTTCAGGTTTTATAAATGGTTCATCAGCTTGAACATTAACAATAAAATAATAATTTGGAAAATTCATAATAACTTCTCCAATTCTATCTGTTCCACTTTGGTGCTTATCAGAAGTTATAAAGCATTTATATCCAAGTTTATTTACAAAATTATAAACATTTTCGTCTTCTGTCGCAACTACAATCTCATCAGCGATTTTTGATTTTGAAGCATTTTCAAGAACCCACTCTATCAATGTTTTATTTCCAATTTTTAAAAGAACTTTACCCTTTAAACGAGAAGAATGATAACGTGCAGGAATTACAATTATATTTTTCAATTATATAATTTTAAGAACTTTTAAATTATCTACGAAAACCTCCACATCTTCTCTAATGATGTTTGGATCTTTTTTAGTGATTTCAAAAAGCTCATTAACTATTTGGTTTATAGAAGCTCCTTCTTTCAATCTTCCAAGAACATAAAGACCTGTTTCATTTACATTCATTATTGAGCCATCTGAGAATATAACATTATAACCATTAGCAGTTTTTTCTATATAACTTATGGACTTGTAGTTCAAAGTTTTAGCAAGAGCATTTCCTTTTAGAGCCATACCCATCAACCCCACAACCGCGACAACTTTTAGAAAGTTCCTTCTGGTCATAGCGAAAATTATAAAGCATAAGATTTAAAATTTCAAATTTATGAGAAAAAGCTTAACCTATGCCATTATTTCAATTTTATTTTGGTCAACAAGTGCTAGTGCATTTAAAATCACATTGAAATTTATTGACTTTTTTAGTTTAGTCTTTTATTCAAGCCTTTTTTCAGTTTTAATTTTATTCTTTTTGAATGTTAGGTTTGGAAATTTGAAGGAAATTACTAATTTTAGTAATAATAAAAAATCTATTTATTTAGGTTTTCTTGTTCCTTTTTTATATTATATATTATTATTTTTAGGTTATTCAATAATGAAAGGTCAAGAAATGTTAATTTTAAACAATACATGGCAAATTTTTTTCTTTATTTTGTCAGTAATTTTTTTCTTAAAGAAAATTAATTTTTTTCAAGTTTTAGGAATTTTGATAAGTTTCAGTGGTGTTTTCATTTTAGCAACAAGAGGTGATGTTCTAAATTTTAAACTTTCCAACCCATTTGGATTTCTATTAGGTATCTCTTGTGCTATTATTTGGGCTATTTACTGGATTTTAAATACTAATGATAAGAGAAAAATTGAAGTTAAACTTTTTTATAATTTCTTGTTTGGTTTTTTTTACATTGCTATTTTTATGATATTTTTCGGTAGTTTAAAGTTCAATACTTATGGATTAATTGGAAGTTTATATATTAGTCTTTTTGAAATGAGTATAACATTTTTAATTTATGGAAAAGCTATTGAGGAAAAAACATATATTCCAATAATCGCAAATTTAATGTACTTAGCTCCTATTATATCAATTCTTTTGTTGAGTATTATTGTTGGTGAAAAAATTGAAATTTGGACAATAATTTCAGTAATAACTATAATTTTTGGCATTATATTAACAAAAATTTACTCCTAAAAATTGAATTTTTTATCCTTTAAAATTTTAAATATGGCAGGACATAGTAAGTGGGCTCAAATAAAACATAAAAAGGCTTTAAAAGATGCTAGAAAAGGTAAATTGTTTTCTAAAATTATAAGGGAAATAACAGTAGCAGTTAAAATTGGTGGTTCTGACCCTGAAAGTAATCCAAGATTGAGACTCGTCTTAGAAAAAGCAAAAGAAGTTAATCTTCCAAAAGATAATATAGAAAGGGCTATAAAAAGAGCATTAGGTAATGAGGAGGGAACAAATTACGAAGAAGTGATATATGAGGGTTATGGTCCGGAAGGAATAGCATTTGTAGTTAAAGCATTAACTGACAATAAAAATAGAACAGTAAATGAAATAAGACATATTTTTTCAAAATATGGAGGAAATTTAGCAACAAGTGGCTCTGTGCTTTGGCAATTTTCTGAAAAAGGCATTATATACATAAATAAAAATAAAGTTAATGAAGAAAAACTATTTGAATTAGCATTAAGTTTAAATGTTGATGATATAAAGGAAGAAGAGGATAGCTTCGTAATTTACACAAATCCAAAGGATTTCCATAACATAAAGGAAGTACTTATTCAAAACGGAATAGAAATTGATTCTTCGCTAATTACATTAATTCCAAATAATACAATTAAAATTGAAGGAGAAAAAGCAAAGAAAGTTTTAAAATTATATAATGCTCTTGATGAGCATGATGATGTTCAAGAAGTATATGCGAATTTTGATATTGAAAAGGATATTTTAGAAAGTTTTAATGAATGAGAAATTTGAGGATTTAAAATTTGAACTATCTTCAAGGGTTTTATATCTTAATGATTTACCTAAAATAAATGAGTTTTGCGATTTGCTAAATAAAATGATTATTGATTTTGACTATAAATTAGATGAAATAGATTATTTTATTCTTGCTGTAAAGTATTATTACACTATGGAATTAGAAACAGCTCTCATTTATACTAATAAAATTCTTGAAATAAATCCCAAATTCATAAGAGCCTATAATCTAAAAGCTCTCATTTACTTAAAACTAAAACATTATCAAGAAGCTTTAAATTGTATAGAGGAAGGTTTAGATATTGAAGAAACAAAGCTGCTATTTTATCTGAGATGGGTTTTTATAACGAAGCATTAGAAATTTACAATATTATATTAGAGGAAAATCCAAATGATTTTTATAGCTTAACTGGAAAATCAATACTTTTATATAAACAAGGCTTTGGAAATAAATCCAGATTATATTTCAGGTTTATTACATAAGGCAAGATTAATGTTAGAAATAGATCCTAACGAATCAATTAGAATATGTGATGAGATTATTAAAAAAAACATTAACTTGGGAGAAGCATATTATATTAAATCTTGTGCTTATGCATTATTAAGAGATAAGAAAAATGCCATATTGAACCTCAGAAAAGCTATTGAAACAAATATAGAATTTAAGTTTTTAGCCATGGGGATGACAGGGATTTTGAATATATCAAAGACGATGAGGAAATTTACTTAACCATCCATTCCTAAAATTAATTTTATTTATGTCAAAATTCAAGCTTCTGAAACCCTTTGAAATAATTTCAAGAGTTGGAATCACGAAAAAACTCCTATTATAAATTTCAGGATGAGGAATAACTAGATTTTCAGTTTTAGTTTCAACTTCATTAAAAAGAAGAATATCAATATCAATAACTCTTGGAGAATATTTAAATAATTTTTTTCTACCCATTAAATTTTCTATTTTTTTAAATTTTGCTAATAAGGAAAATGGATCTAAAGATGTTGAAGCAAGAATGCTAATGTTTAAAAAGGAATTTTGAAATTCATAACCATATGGCTCACTTTCATAAATACTTGAAATTTCAATAATTTTACAATAATCAGAAATTTTTCTAATAGCATCCTTTAAATTCCTAATTTTATCAAATAAATTTGTTCCAATTGAAATATAAACATAGTTCATTTGAAAATTTTATAGTTATGCTTTAAAATTTTGCTATGAAGAAGATAACTTATTTGATAACATTATTGATGGTTGTTGCTTGCTCAAAGAACCTTTCAAGCCCCCAAAATAATGCTCCTATTATAAATTCCTTTGCTGTAAATAGAGTTTCTGGTCCTGTTCCACTTCAAGTAAATTTCACTTGGTCTGTATATGATATAGATAGAGATACAGTGAATTGCTATTTAGATGTAAATGGGGATGGAGTAGCAGAGGAAGTAATAAATAATTGCTCAAATGCTAACTTTTCTTGGATATACAATGATTCTAAAATATATAATGCCACATTAACTGTTTTTGATAAATATGGTGCTAGTTCCTCAAAGAGCATTACTATTAGAGCTTGTAGAGTTTTATATAATGGCTCTGTAAGTGTCCCAGCAAATAGCTCTGTTCAAGTATCTTCCTTTATAGCAAATCAAAGTGATACACTTTATATAAAAGCTTTTGTCCAAAGTGATACAGTTATAAACTATATAAAGGTTACAAATGTTGTAAGCACTATTGATTCTGCGGCAAATAGTCAAACAATTTCAAGAACCATAGCTATTCCCGAATATAGAGAATATAGAATAATTGCAGGCAATACTTCAACAAGTGCTAAAACTTACTATATAAGAGCAACTTTGAATGATGTAAATTGTCAATAAAAAAGGAGAAATAAAATATGAGAAAATTATTATTAGTTCTTGGACTATATAGTTTTTTAAATGCTACGGAAACTCGGGCTAATAGCATTATTCAAGAATATAATGACTTTGGAAATGCTAATTATTTATTAGATGATGAGTTCATAATAAAATTTTATCCCTCTGTCCTCTTTGTATTTCCAAATCACATATCACTTGAAGCAAATAGGAATGGAAATTATGCTTACGGAACTGTATTTTTTAGAAATGAAAGGATTGGGGTAGGAGCATTTGTTTCAAGAAGATTTCATTATAGCTATAACTATCAAAACTATTCAGATGAATTTACATTTACACCGCTTGATATTGTTTTTGGACTAAAATTTAATAAGATATTATTAGGATTAAATTTTAATTATTCTTCAATTGGTAATGATTCATTTTTAGTAGGATTTGGAGATAGCCTTAGGAATAATCTCTTGGGATTTACACCTTCTTTTTCATATCTTATATCTGAAAATTCAGGACTTAATTTTTCCTATCTTGTTTTAAATAATTCATATTCAAGAATTAGAAACAATCTCTTATATAGTGCTAAATATAGTACAAATGCTATTTTAATGAGATTTTATCGTGGCTCTATTATTCTTCCTATTATTTATGGTTCTACGAGTTTTTCTATAAATGCACCTGATGGGGGTATAGATCCAGATAGTGAAAGTGTTAGTAATTTGCTGAAAATAGGGCTTGGGTTAAATAAGAAAATTCAAGACTTAGGATTTTTTATATTTGCTATTCAATATGAAAATATAAAAATAAAATCACAGGATAACAACACAAACTCAAATTTAGAAGACAATGTGAATATATTAGGTTTTGTATCAGGAGGTGAAGCAAAATTTCTTGCTTCCTGGCTTAGAGTAAGAGGAGGAATTAGTTATAATATATCATTAACTCGTCAGAGCCAATATAAATATCCTGATACGAAAGTTTATTATAATAGAATAGGTGCTTTTGGAGATATATCATTTGGACTTGGTATATCTACGGAAATTTTCAAAGTTGATTTTGACTTTACAGAAGATTTGTTCTATAATGGTCCTCAATTTATATCTGGAAATGGTTTAGGTTTTAATATGTCAATTCTTGCTAATTTTTAGCTATGTTAATTAAGAACTCAACTTCATCTTTAATGTACTTACTGAAATTTCTTATTTTTTTGGATGTTTCATAAGCATTTTTAGAAAGCTCATTTAATAATGATTTGTTATTTGAAAGCTCAAATGTCCAATTTAAAAATTCTTTAATATCATATGGTTTAACTAAAATACCATTTTTTAGATGCTCAATTTTCGTCCATAATGAAATATCAAATGCTATAACAGGTTTTGAATAAGCAAATGCCTCAATTGTAGGTAGTGTCATATTTCCATAATGAACAGGATTTATTAAAAAATCTATTGAAGAGTAAAATTTATAATTTTCAAAATATGGAAGATTTCTAATAATTGTCAAATTGCTATAATTTTTTGAGAATTCTTCTAAAATTTTATTTTCTCCTTTCATTAAAACAATCAAATGAATTTTGTCATTTTTTAAAATTTCTTTGAAAATTCTTAAAATTATTTTTTCACCCTTATATTTGGAAATTGCTCCACAATATCCAACATTTACATAATTTTCTTTTCTATAAATTGGCTCAAATTTAATAATATCAGGTTTAGGTTGCTCATTTATTCGGACCTTGTATGAAGGGATTTTAAATAACATAATCATAAGTTTTCCATTTGTTCCATCTTCTTCAATTATATAATAATTTGCTTGATTTTTAAAGCACTTTAAAAGTTTTCTATATCTAAAAGCTATTACAGGATTTTTTATATCCCAAATTATTGGATTTATACCAATACCAAAATGTTTATTTATATAGGGAATTTTTTGAGATTTTGAAATCTCAATTGCCAAATTATGGAATTTATAGGAAAACGCAATAACTAAATTATATTTTTTATTTTTCTTAAAATCCTTAACATTTATAAAATGGATATTTCCCTCACTTTTGTAGGAATTTTTCCCAAAATAAACCCAATCAACATTAACATTTAACTTTTTAAGCTCATTTAAAAGATAATAATTATGTGGAGGACCAATAACATTTTCATTCCAATCATTTTCCCAAGGGCTTAAAATAAGGAAATTCACTATTCCTTAACTTCTCTTATTTCAAAAGTTATATTTTTATTTTTTATTTCAATAATAGCATAAGTTCTTTTATGTCCAAAAAATTTATCCGTTGGACTTCCAGGATTTAAAATATGAATGCCATTTTCACAATTATAGTAAGCAATATGGCTATGACCAAATATAATAACATCAAATTTTCCATAATTTTCAAGTTTCTTTAAAACCCTTTGTTTAAGTCCAACTGGTGGTCCAAGTCCATGAAATAAACCAAATCTAAATCCCTCAATTTCAAAAATTTCAATCTCTTTTAAATAATCTAATAATTTCATCTCATCCATATTTCCAAAAACAGCTATCATATTTTTCAAACTTTTAAGCTCATTATAAAAATCAAAACTAACAAAATCTCCTGCATGAATAATTAAGTCGGAATTTTCAATTTCATCATAAATAATTTTTGGCAATGATTTGGCTCTAAATGGAATATGTGTATCTGAAATAACAACGATTCTCATTTCCAACTCACAAACTCTTCATTTATATTATTTAATTTTGCTATATACCTTGCCAAAACAAAAAAGAAATCAGAAAGTCTATTTAAATAAATTAAGACATTTTTATTGATTTCCTCTTCTTTCATTAAACTAACAACACTTCTTTCAGCTCTCCTACAAATTGTCCTACATATATGACAAAGCGAAATCTCTTTACTTCCATAAGGTAAAATGAAATCTCTTAATGGTTCAAGATTTTTATTATACTCATCTATCCAATTTTCAATTTGTTTAATTTTTTCATCACTTAATCTTAAAGCTTTTTCAAAACTCATAGGTGTTGCCAAATCTGCTCCAATTATAAATAAATCATTTTGAATAATTTTTAATTTTTCGTTTATTTCACTATTATTTATTAAGCTTCTTAAATAACCAATAAAACTATTTAATTCATCAACATCACCATAAGCACAAACCCTAAAATTATCCTTATAAACCCTACTTCCATCTACCAATTGTGTTTTTCCATCATCTCCCTGTTTTGTATAAACTCTCGTAATACGCATTTTAAAATTTTAAAGCAGACTATTCTTTCTTAAATCTCCTTAATCAATTCACTTTCAAATTCAATAATATATTCTTTATATATTTTTTCCCTTCCGAACTAATTAGGAACATATTTTTAAAGCGAAAACATTCGGATATGATTGCGAAAGCATTTTCCAAAAAGGGATATTCTTCATTAGCAGAAAAACGATAAAGAATATTAACTTTCATTTTATCACTTTTTGTTATATAAATAGGAATTTCTCTCTTAAAGTCTAGCGGCTTAAGCATATCAGATACATGTATTAGCATATTTGAAATTTTAAAGCTTCCTAACTAAATCCTCGTCCACTCTGAGAATTTTGCATGAAAATTTCGCTTTCTTAAAATCCTCTCAAAATTTATTTCACAATCCATTCACTATAAAATAAAGCAAATGAATTATATAAAAACAAACAAATAAGTGAGAGAAAAAGCCAATCAACTTTAAAACTCACTGAGCCATTTAAAGATGATAAAAAAATTGGAATTGATAGTGGAATGTAGAGTAAATAAGTTAATATATTTTTTAAATTGACTTTATAAAGCATTAAATTTAGCATTACGGAGATTGAGCTTATTGAAAAGCTTGAAATTATCAAAAAAACAATTAAATAAAAACTAATTATTAAGCTATTGAAAATAAAAAAAATGAAAAAGATGTTAATAATTCCAAAAACAATAAGATAAAATGATGTTGTTAAAATTTTTGAAATAATAATTTTTTCAATTGGAAAGTAAGTTAGTAAAATAAAAAAACTTTCTTCTAAAAATTCCTCATCAATAATTTTAGAAGCAACTAAAACAGCATTTATAAAAAACAAGGACCAAAAAATGCCATTTATTATAGCAATTTCATTAGAATTTATAGCAATTGAAAAAATTAAAATCATAAGGAAATTATTTGTAATATATGAAATTATGAAATTTATGGAGCTAAGTGGAATTAAAAAATCTTTTTTAAGGAGCTTTATCAATTTGTTATAATTTTAATGGTTAAAACTGAATAAATACCTGCCATTAAATCATCTAAAACAACGCCAAAATACTTAATGTCTTCAAGTAATTTTATAGGAAATGGTTTTAAAAAATCAAAAATCCTAAAAAGAATAAAGGCAATAATGAAATTTTTCAAATTAAAATCCAAAAAAATAAATATAAGAAAAAAACCAACGATTTCATCAATAACAACCTCTTGAGGGTCTTTTTTATTCGTTTTTTTTACCATTAAGTAAGAGCCAATTATTGAAAGCAATAAAATTATAATGAAAATCAAAATTTTTTGATTTAATAGAAGAAATGGAATGACGATTATTGTTGAAATTGTTGGACCAAATTTTTTTAATTTGCCAATATAAAAGCCAGTTGATATAATTTCAAAAAACTTTATCATAATTTTGAATTTTTGGAAAAATTCTGTAAAAATCTTTACCAATGAGAATTGTTATTGTTGTTAATTTATCGAGGTCAGGCTCAAATTTAACAATTCCTCCCCCTAAAAAATTTTTTAAAATTTTGGCATATTTCATAGAACTATCAATTCTATCTACAATTATTGTTTTTTCTATTATTTCAGAAGCATTTCCATAATAAACAACATCAAAATTATTATCTCTCAAATACCAGGTTAATTTTCTTGCTACACCATCATATCCCGAGCCATTGTAAATTTCAACTTTCATTTTAGGAAATAAATCTCTTTTTAATGTTTCTAATTGTCTTTTTGAAATTGAGACATAAGTTGATATTGAAAAAACAACAATTAAAGCAATAATTAAGAAAATTCCAAATGTATAAAGGATTTTTTTGTAATTTAAATTTAGCTTGAAATTTATTTTAAAATGAAATTTTTTTTTATTTTCTTCAATTTTTATATTTTTTTTCTTCATAACTCTTCAAGCTCATTACATATTGAATGAATTAAAAATAAGTGAATTTCTTGAATTCTCGCAGTATCATTTGATGGAACTTTAAAAACATAATTACATAAGTTTTCAACTTCAAATGAATTTTTACCTGTCATATAAACAATTTTCATTTTCTTTTCATAAGCTTTCATAACTGCTAAATTAACATTTTTTGATTTTCCTGATGTTGAAAAAGCAAATAAGAAATCTCCTTCATTTGCGAATGCTTCTATTTGTCTTGAAAATATATAATCAAATGAAGAATCATTAGCAATAGCAGTTATTAAAGACATATCTGAGGCAAGATTTATAGCAAAAATAGGTTTTCTTAAATTTTTGAACTTCCAAACAAGCTCAGATGAAAAATGAGAGCTTTCAGCACAACTTCCACCATTTCCACAAATAAGAATTTTCTTTCCAATTATAATAGATTGCTTTAAATCAGAAATTAAATTAAATAGATATTCTTTTATTTCTTCAAGCCAATTTGTTAAGTTTTTTAATTCATTTACAGATTTTAAATAATTTTCCAAATTAGAAGCCCCACGAGGGGGCTAAAAAAGGGTTATTGTCCTATAATTCTTAAATTGGGTATTGTTTGAACTTTAAAGTTTAGTGTTACAGAAGAACCAACAGAGGCACCTGTGGTAGCAAGAGCATAATATGTTTTACCACTAATTGTGAATTTTAAAGCATATTTACTATTTGAGTTTAATACTTCGTAAGTATTATTTCCAGGATCACTAACAACTCCGTTAAATGAAGGATCTTCCTTTATGTAGGAGGTAATTGTAAATCCGCTGAGCTCGTTACAAGCACCACTTACAGGTGATGAAAGATAATAAGTGGGACCACTAGAACTGCCAGGAACACAATCAGTATAGTAATAATAAACTTTTTGAGGAGCATCTGCATCGTTAAGAGACTTTGTCTCAAACTTATAATCCGATCCAATTACTAAACCACTATTTCCTGGTGCACTTCTTTCATAAACAGTAACACTACTTGAAACAGGAGTTGTTGATCTTGTATTACTTTCAAATGACTTGTCTTTTACATAACCTATAAGCTTATATGTTCCTGTTTGGGTTGTAGTATGTGTATAACTACTTCCTGATGTAACACTGGCTACCTTTGAATTATTCAAATAGATAATAACAGAATCAAGTTGCCCTTCACCATTCCAAGTCCAAGAAAGAACAACACCATCACCTGCATTGTTAGCTTGAAGTTCGTTTAGAACAAGATCACCTGTAACCTCTTCACCACCCTTTCCGCATGCGTATAGCCCTATTGCAAGGGCTGTTAAAATTAGTGTAAGTTTTCTCATAGCTTAACCTCCTTTATCTTGATCTTATTGCTGGCTCTATGCTTCTTATTTTATCTTCTACAGTTTTTACTCTTGAAGACAATCCTGAAACTTGTCCCTTCAATTCATCAACCGATTTCTTCAAATCTCCAATAGCTTTTGAAATTTCCTGAGCAGTCTTAGGAGCTTCCTCAGCAGCTTTCTTTTGTTCCTCTATCCAAGATTCTATACTCTTTATCTTTTCCTCAATAGCAGATATCTTATCATTTAGAGGTTTCGTTATCTCCTCTGGCTTTATCTGTTGGCACCCTAGCATGGACATCATCATCAGCGTTATTGTTATTAACTTTTTCATATCCTTCACCTCCGTTAGTTTGAAAATTTTAAAGCCTACTTTTCTAAAATTTTTGCCTTGTCCAATAATTCTGAAACTATTTATTTTTCTATATTTTCCCCACCCACCCTATAAATAAGCCTTCGGCTTATAAATACCCCATTTTTTGCTTTGAGGGGCTTCGCCCCCCTAATAATCCCCCCAAAAACCTATAATTTCCTAAAATTTTCACAAGTTATTGATTATCAATTACTTAACACTATTTATTGGACAAAGCAAAATTAACCTTAACATCATTTACTAGACAAAGCATAAAATTTTTGCCTTGTCCAATAATTCTGGAATTATTTATTTTTCTATATTTTCCTCGCCCGTCCTTAAATTAAGCCTACGGCAGGGAGCTTTCGCCCCCTAAATAAACCCCCAATAAAATCTATAACTTCTTAAAATTTTGACAAGTTATTGATTATCAATCATTTAACACTATTTATTAAACAAATCAAAAAAGGTGAGGTTACAAACTACCACTTAACTTATCCAAAACTCTATAACTTACAGCCTCTGCTATATGCTCAATTTTAATTTCATTTGAGGATGATAAATCCGCAATTGTTCTACTTACTTTTATAATTTTATGTATTGCTCTTGCTGAAAAATTAAATTTTTTTGAAACACTTAACAAAAACTCTTCTGCTTTTAAATCCAATTTACAAAATTTCATTATTTCTTTCTCACTCATTTGTCCATTTGTTTTTATATTCAAATTTTTAAATCTCTTTTCTTGAATTTCTCTTACTTTTAGAATTCTTTCTCTTATAATTGCTGAACTTTCACCACCATCCTTATATCTTAATTCTTCATAAGGAACATTAGGAACTTCAATATGAATATCAATTCTATCTAAAAGTGGTCCAGAAATTTTATTTTGATATTGTTTTATTTGATTTACAGTGCATTTACAATTTCCATAACCAAAATAACCACAAGGACAAGGATTCATCGCACAAACGAGCATAAACCTTGAAGGAATTTTAACTTTATAATTTGCTCTTGAAATAACAACATAACCATCTTCAAGTGGCTGTCTTAAAACTTCTAATGTTTTTCTTGAAAATTCAGGTAATTCATCTAAAAATAAAACACCATTATGAGCTAATGAAACTTCACCTGGTTGAAAGTGTGTGCCACCACCTATCAATCCAACATCTGAGATTGAATGATGCGGATTTCTAAAAGGTCTTTGATTTATTATACCACCATTTAGAATTCCTGCAATAGAATATATTTTCGTAGTTTCAAGTGCTTCTTCTCTTGTTAATGGGGGCAGTAGGGTAGGAATTCTTTTAGCAAACATCGTTTTACCACTACCAGGAGGTCCGAGCATAAGAAGATTATGTCCTCCAGCAACTGCTATTTCAATTGCTCTTTTAACAGCCCACTGCCCCTTAATATCACTAATATCTAAATCGTAGTATTGAATAAAATTCTCTTTCTTTTCATCAAAAGGCTCAACTTTTAGCTCATTTCTTAAAAACTTAACAACATCCAACAAATTACGAAATGGATAAATTTTCAAATCATCTATTATACTTCCTTCATATCTATTATCATAAGGAAGGATTATACCCTCAAACCCTAATTCCTTTGCCATTAAACAAATAGGTAAAGCACCTCTAATTTTTCTCAACTCACCATCTAAGGATAATTCACCAATTATTATATATTTCTTATAGAATTCCGTATAATCAATATAACCAAGTGCAGAAAGAATACCAATGGCAATAGGCAAGTCAAATAAAGAGCCTTCTTTTCTCATATCTGCAGGTGCTAAATTTATTCTTATTTTTTTAGAAGGGAGCGTAAAACCAGAATTTTTGATAGCAGAAATAACCCTTTCTCTTGACTCTTTAACACTTGTTTCAGCAAGACCCACAAGGATAACCGAAGGCAATCCATTTGATAAATCAACTTCAACATCTACTAAAAACCCATCAACACCAATCACATTAGCAGATGATATTTTGGAATACATACTTTAAATTATAAAAACAATTCTTAACAAATTCTAAACAAAATAAGCTTTATAATTTTCAATCCTACTATGAAGTTATTAGGAATTTGTGTAGATCAAACAAGTCCTTATAGTTTGATATTTATAAGTAAAGAGCCTATTAGCGTAGGAGAATATGTTGTAATTGATGATGAAGTAAGAAAATTACTTGGTATTGTGTCATCTGTCTATTCTGAAAACCCTTATATAACTGAATCAATTATAAATCCTGAATATGTTCAAAAAATAAATAATCTTACAAATAATATGATAAAGTATAAAGCAATTGTAAATCTTCTTGGTGAAATAACAGAAAATGGACTATCTTCTTTAAAATACCCACCAAGACCATCTCGCAATATATATAAGGCTGATAATGAAATTCTTAAAAAAGTTTTTAAAATTGATGATAAGAAATTTGTAAAAATTGGGACACTTTTAAATAATAAAGAAATTCCTGTTTATATAAATTTAGAACAAGCAATAATAAGGCATTTAGCGATTTTAGCAATTACAGGTGCAGGAAAATCTAACACCGTAGCAGTTCTAATTGAAAAAATTGCTCAAAAGAATGGAACTGCTTTAATTTTTGATATTCATGGTGAATATAAAATAAGGTCATTTAACATTATTGAGCCTAAAATAAATCCATATAGTCTTGATGTTGATGAAATTGCAGGGTTAATAGGTGTTGATATGGATACAAGTGCTCAAATGTATTATCTATTAAGTGAAATAATTGAAGAAATAAAGAGAAGAAATTTAAGTAATGATGAAGAGGATACACTCTCAAAAGAATTAAGAAAAACATTTTTAGAAGACCTAATAAGTGAATTAGATAATTTGAAAAATGATAGAGAAAAAACTAAAGAATATGGTAAGGATACAACATTTAGACTTCTAAACCGATTAAAAAATTTAAAAAATAAATTTGGGAGCTTGTTTGTTGATGGTGCTACTGAATTATTGAAGAGGATTGAAGAGGGTAGAATAAATGTGTTAGATTTAAGTGGTTTGGATGAGGATAAAGCAGATATTATAATTAGCCATGTTTTAAGTTCAATTTTAAATGATAGAAAAAAAGAAAGCAAAAATAAATATTTAAAAGCCCCTATCGTTTGTATATTAGAAGAAGCACATCTATTTGCTTCTGCTCATAGGAGAACTCGCTCTAAATATATTTTAAATAGAATTGCAAGAGAAGGAAGAAAATTTGGTGTTGGTTTATGGATTATAAGCCAAAGACCAAAAGGACTTGACCCTGATATTTTATCTCAAATGAATAATATGATAATTCTTAAACTTGTTGAGCCAGAAGACCAAGCTCATGTCAGAAGGGCATCTGAAAGTTTGAGTGAGGAATTAATGAAATATCTACCATCATTAAATCCAGGTGAAGCAATTATTGTTGGTAATATGGTAAGAATACCAATCCTTGTAAAAATAGAAAAAAGTAGTACAAAAATTCAAGGACAAGACCCTAATGTTATTGATGAATGGGAGAGATTAAGACAAAAACCTGAATTTTCAAATGATATTTAAAATTGTTTAAAAATAGCATATTTATTATTTCAATTTTATTTGCTATTGGAATTTTAATACCTATTAAAATATCCATCATTTTAGCAATTATTTCAATAATTTTAGTGCCATTTTTTAAGTTTTTAATATATGTTCCCTTTATTTTTCTTGGCTCTTTAAGAATGGAGATTTATAAATATCCGAATATAAAAACCAACGACACAATTATTGTGAAAGTGAATGTTCCAAGTAAAGGAATTTTACCAATTGAAGGTTTTGGAATATTTAAATCAAATGTTTATCCGGGTGAATACAATCTTAAAGGTTATATTAAAAATGATAGTTTTATTGTTCTTAGCTTTGAAAAAGTAAGAAATCAAAATGAAATTTATTTAAAGTTAGATAAATTTTTAAGAGAAAAAGCTTTTCGCTTTGAGGATTATTCAATTATAACTGCCCTTATTTTAAATAATAGAGATTACATACCTTATGAAGTAAAAAATGCTTTTGTTGAAACGGGAATGTTTCACATTCTTGCTATTTCAGGATTACATATAAGTTTAATTTTTTTAGTTGTTTCATTTGTTTTATCACTATTTTATATTCCAAGAAAATTAAATTTTGTAATTAGCTCAATAATTATATTTTTATATACCGCTCTTTTGGATTTTATTCCATCTTGTTTTAGGGCATTTTTGTTTGCTATTATTTTTTCAGTTTCTAATTTATTAGAAAGGAAAGTTAATATGCTGAATGTATTTGGATTGTCTTTAATTTTAAATTTAATGATATTTCCTACACAGATTTACGATATTGGATTTCAATTATCTTATTTAGCAGTTTTAGGATTAATATATTCACCTTTTAATTATTCAAAGAATTTTTTTCTAAATATATTAAAATCATCAATTTCAGCTCAAATTTTTACAATCCCAATTTTATTATATCACTTTTCAAAAGCACCAATTTTATATTTCTTCGCAAACTTAATAACAATCCCAATTTCTACTATTCTGCTCTTAAATTTATTATTCTGTTTAATTTTTCCATTTATTGAGCAGCTTTTCGTTAGCCTTCATATCATAAATTCATTATTTATAAAATCTATAATTCTTCTTGAAAAGCTTAATTTACCTGCCTTGAAATTTTCAATAGATGAAAAGATGTTAATTATTCTTCTAATCCTAAACTTCATTATTGTTTCATTATTTAAAAAGTTTTAGAATTCTTTCTATAAATTTTTCAATAGAACTTATGTTTTTACCATTTTGGAAATTACCAAATTCATATTCAAGAATTTCTCTATCAACTTTTCCTTTCAATGTCCTATAAACTTCTGCCAAAAAGTACTTCCTTATTAAATTTATTCTACCTTCCTTTTCAAGTCTTCTGACACTTACAAAAACTTTTGTATCCTTTATAATTCCAAATTTTGAGAACTTTGAAGCCCTTTTTACAAAATCATGGTCTTCCGCTAAAAATAAACTTTCATCAAATCCTCCAATCCTTCTAAAAATTCTTCTTGTACATATAATACAAAATCCAGGTGCTAATGGATAAATTTTTCTTGTTCTTTCAATAAGAACATTTGCTAACTTAAAAATTAAATGGTCAATTTTCAAATTTGATATTGGCTCAAATCTAAATGTTGCTACTTCATAATAATGATAATCAAATTCATAAACCGCTTTTTCTAAAAAATTTTTAGGAAGAATAACATCCGCATCTAAAAATAATAAATAATCACCAATTGAAATTTTTGCTCCATTATTTCTTCCTCTTGCTGGTTTTCCACCTTCAATAATTTTAGCATTATAACTTTTAGCAATTTCAATTGTTTTATCAGTGGAATTAGCATCTGCAATAATAACTTCATAATTTTTATAATTTTGCTCTTTTATTGAATTTAAAAGTTTTGGTAAAAATTTTTCTTCATTTAATGTTGGAATAATTATTGAAATAAAAGGCTCATTCATAATTTGTAAATTTTTTCTGAATAATTCTTAAAAGCGTTTTTTGTGTCAAAAATTAAATTAGCATTCTTATATATAAACTCATAATCAAATATACTATGGTCTGTTATAAGAACAACTAAATCACTTTCTCTTAAAATTTCTCTTGTCAATTCAACACTTTCAATTTCTAAATCACCTATCTGGATTTTTGGAATATAAGGGTCAAAATAATAAACAATAGCTCCCTTATCTGAAAGAAGAGAGATAATATCAATTGCTGGAGATTCTCTTATATCATTTACATCTTTTTTATATGCTACACCAAGAATTAAAATTCTACTTCCTTTTACACTCCTTTCATATTCATTTAATATATCAGCAATCCTTTGAACAACATATCTTGGCATATTTGTATTTATTTCACTTGCTACTTCTATTAATCTCGCATTATAATTTAATGTTTTCATTTTCCAAGATAAATAAATTGGATCAATAGGAATACAATGACCACCAATTCCAGGTCCTGGATAAAATTTCATAAAACCAAATGGTTTCGTTCCTGCTGATTCTATAACTTCCCAAACATCTATTTTAAGTATATCACACATAATAGCAATTTCATTAGCAAGTGCTATATTTACTGCTCTAAATGTATTTTCAAGTAATTTAGCCATCTCAGCTACCTTTGAAGAAGAAACCATTATAACACTATCTATAATTTTTGAATAAACTTCATAAGCTAATTTTCCAGATATTTCATCAACACCACCAACAATTTTTGGGGTATTTTTTATTTTATAAACTTTATCACCAGGGTTTATTCGCTCTGGTGAAAATGCTAAGAAGAAATCTAAACCACATTTAAGACCACTTTCTTCTAAAATTGGTTTTATTACTTCATCTGTTGTGCCTGGATAAGTTGTGCTTTCTAAAATTATTAAATGTCCTTTTTTAAGGTATTTCTTTATGTTATTTACAGCATTTAAAATATAACTTAAATCTGGATCTTTTGTTTTTGATAGGGGAGTTGGGACTGCAATAATTATAATATCAACTTCACTTAATACTTCATAATTTCCAAATGCTTTGATTTTATTTTTTCTTACTAAATCTAAAAGCTCATTATTGTCTATATCACTTATGTAAGAAATTCCTTCATTTATATTTTTAACTTTATTTTCATCAATATCTATTCCATAAACTTCAAAATTATTTTTCGCAAACTCAACAGCTAACGGAAGTCCAACATATCCAAGCCCTATCACACTAACCTTAAAATCATTATTTTTTATTTTCTTTAAAAGTTCATTTTCCATAGTTCTAAATTTTAGAGGATAAAAAATTCTATCCTTTCCAAAAATTTTGAAATTACGATTTAAAATATAATTTTAATTTTTCTTCCAATAACTTGGCTAATTCTTTATATGGCTTTTGGTCTTTACTTTTGAAAAATTCAGATAACATTATTAAAGTTTTGCCTTCTCTAAATATAACATTCATAACTCCCTCCTCCCATAATCTATCATTTTCTAATATTCTTCTCCAATGTTTTATTCCCAAATTTTTAATTTCATTAAAACTTTTTTCTGGATTTGAATCAAAGTTTATTTGCGGAAATTCAGGCAAGCTATTTTTCCAATTTTTTAACCAAGAAAGCATTTGCTCCCATAAGTCTGGTTTGCCAAGATATTCAAACAATTCCCTTCCATAGAAAAGATGAAGTTCAACATTATAAAATTCTCTAAGTTTTTTAAATTCTTCAAGATAATAATTCTTGTTTTTGGAAAGATCAGGGTCAATAAAATACATAATGCCCACTAAATTTGAGCTATGTTTTTTATATAAAGCTTTAAGTTTTGCTTCAAAGTTAGACATTTGTCCTCGTTTGTTTGAGGAGTCATGATCATCTCTTAATTTTTGCTCAATAAAAAAATACTTTTTTTCGTCAGTGAAATACTGATCTAATGATAGAATTTGATTATTTTCATTTACAATAATTTTAGATAGGATTTTATAGCCGATAAATTTTAGTATTTCTTCTATGATTTCTTCAAAAGCATCACCCATGCGAATTTCGTGAGATTGTAAAATATGTTGTAAAATTTTACCTGTGGGTTTCGTTGGTCTAAACAAGCCTATAAAACGTTCTGGCTTTTCTGAAATTTTCTCTAATAATTCTTTCTTTTCACCTTCAAATATATGATTATTTAATATAGAACAAAACTTTTCGTAATTCATCACTCAAAACCCTCTAATTTCACTATTAATGGTTTTTGAAATCTCCTTACTATACCCTCAACATATTTTAAATTAACTTCTATCATAACAAAGTCTCTTTTTAAAGCTCTTGCTACATAACCCGTTGTTCCAGTTCCCGCTAATGGATCTAAAATTAAATCTCCGTCCTTTGTAGATGTTAGAATAACCCTTTTAAGTAATTCAATAGGTTTTTGAGTAGAATGCAACTTCTTCCCACTTTCATCTCTTATCCTTTCTTCTCCTTGACAAATTGGTAATAACCAAACATTAGCACCAATTCTACCTATTCCAAATTTTTTAGCATATTCTTTATTGAATGTGTATTTTTTAACACTTTTATCTTTTACAGCCCATATTAAAGTTTCCGTGGAATTAGTAAATCTAACACCTAACCAATTTGGCATAGGATTTGTTTTTACCCAAATTACATCATTAAGTATCCAATAACCTAAATCTTGCATAATTTTTCCAATTCTATAAATGTTATGATATGTTCCAATAACCCAAATTGTAGCATTAGGTTTCATAACCCTTTTTACCTCTATAAGAAGATTTTTTATAAAGTTGTCATATTCCTCAAATGATGAAAATTTATCCCAATCTTCATCTACACCTTTAACAATAGTTTTAACTTTCCATCTTCTTAATTCCTTCTTTGGCAATTGTAAAAAGTATGGAGGATCAATAAAAACCATATCAAAAATTTCACTTGGAAATTTTCTTAATACATTAAAAGCATTTCCTAAAATAACTTTATTCTTGATTTCTTCAGTTTGATAATTTTTCACCTCTTCAATATCTTCAATTACAAAATTTGTTAAAGTTTTAACTATCAATTTTTAAAATTTTAAAGGCTAAAAGAGAAAGACTTCTAAAATCAATACTTTTTCTTCAATTTTAATAAAACAGAGTAATCCTTCTTGCCATTTTTAAATAACTTTTAATATACTTCATATCTTCTATTATTACGCCTTTTTTTGAGGCAGAATGAATTACTTTATTGTCTCCAATTTCAATTTTAATAAAACAGAGTAATCCTTCTTGCCATTTTTAAATAACTTTTAATATACTTCATATCTTCTATTATTACGCCTTTTTTTGAGGCAGAATGAATTACTTTATTGTCTCCAATATAAATTCCTACATGGTCATAAGGACTATAAAAACTAAAAATGAGTATATCACCTGGTTTTATGCTATCAATTTGAACAAAACTTCCAAAATTTATATAATCTTTTGAAGTTCTTGGAGCTTTTATTCCAAATTCACTTAAAACCTTATAAACAAATCCTGAGCAATCCATTCCGTCATCATCAATTCCACCATACTTATATTTAGTTCCTACAAATTTAAAACTTACATAATAGAAAGGATGAAGTGTATCTATACTTAATAAGGAAAAAATAACTATCATTTTACGATAACTTTTCTTATTTCTCTTCTACCTCCTTTATCAATAAATTCAAAAATGTAAATCCCATCTTTCAAAGATAATTTATCATTTTTGCTTACTTTCATTGTTTTATAAATTGAGCCATCAAGTCTGATAATGTTTAAATGCCCTTCCTTTAAGAATTCAATTTTATTATCATTTTGATAGAAATAATTTTCACCTACACTAAATGGTGTAATTGTTGAATCAAAAATAAATCTAACTTCATCCAAAACTGGCGTTTGCTCGTTATTATTTAATGAGTTCATTATAACCATATATTGAATGAATTTAACCATTTGGGTTGAAGGTGGGACATAAGGAAATGTTGAAATCGGTCCTATCCAATTTTGGTTATATATGTCTGTCCAATTTGCACTTGAAGAATACCTATAATAAAATTGTATGTTTGGAATAACTACACTACAATTTAAAGGATCAAATCCAATTGCTTCTATTCTTATAAGCTTGTAAGTTTTATTTTGACCATTAATATCAACAACATTAGAAATCATAATACCTTTATTCACATAAGTTAGCTCAGTAGAATACCAATATAAACCTTCCGCACCACTTGTAGTTCCAGCTCTTACTACCAAATCTGGATCAGCATCACCATCTACATCTCCAACACCAAGACCAAAATAACTTCTATTTGGAACACCAAAAGGAGTAATTTGATTGAAATTTATATTTTGATTATCTAGTACATTTCCACTTGTATTTTCAAAAATATAAATAATTTTATCGTTTGGTACATAACTTGCTACGAATATATCCATATCTCCATCTGGCTCTAAATCAGAAACCACAACACCCATAGGATTATTAACAGGTAATGTAATCCAAGAAGTATTTGGAAAGTTTCCAAGACCATCATTCCTATAAATTTTTACTCTGCCAGTTCTGTCAGTTACTATTACATCTAAATCACCATCATTATTTATATCCTTTACCCATAAAGCATAGAAATTAGCTGAATTATTATTTTCAATTGTTATTTTTGTAAATGTTGGGGGATTTCCTCCATTATTTCTAAACCACATAACTTCTCTTTGAGTAGTTACTACAATATCATTTCTTCCATCATTATTTAAATCAGCAATCCAAACATCCCAAGCAGAACCTGTTCCACCACTATAAATCTGATATTTATTATATCTATGATTTTTACCATCTATATTATTACATCCAAAACCACTATTTGAATTGTTAGGTAATTTCTCAAACCAATAGACCGAACCATCATTAAGATGAGTTACCGCAAAATCTACATCTCCATCATTATCTAAATCACCTACCGCTATTCCTTCTGCCTCACCAGTTCCACCTGAGCATGTATTAGAATTTAAATCAGCACATATTACACATTTAGACCAACTATTAGAATTTCCGTTATTTATTAACAAAACTACATCCTCGTCATAATTGCTATGACCTACTGTAAATAAATCAATATCCCCATCATTATCCGCATCACCTTCATCTATTTCATCTATGCTTTCAATGTCATTAGCAGCAGTTATTCTATTAGCCTGAGAAAAATTTCCACATCCATTAGTATTAAAATAAATCCAAGCATGTTTATTAGTTCCACTTTCATCCGTAACTACTAAATCTAAAAATCCATCCTTATTAACATCATAAATGTCAGGGTCATTGTCCCAACCACCTACAGTAGGATCTAACGAATGTTCTTTAATTGTTCTAAAAACACCTCTTAATCTTAATTTTCCTTGGAATAAATAGAATATATTTCCATCGTGCTTACAGAATTTATTTGAAAATGAACCATAAGGAGGGCTTGTAACTAATGGGCAATCATTAGAGCAAGAAAGAGCAGTTGGATTAGCTTGACAAAATGGATCTAAATTTGGCTTTAAAGGTCCTCCATACCAATCAGTTTGAATTACACTTACCTGCTCTAAAATTATCCAAATCATATTCTCACCTCCTTAAATTATAAGGCTTATCTATATAAAAGTCAAGACCCCTCTCCATGAGTCTCATAATTGCCTTTTTAGCCCTTATGTTATCAGGATATGAATTTAGTATAAGTAACCATAGTTTCAAAGCTTCTTTATATTCTCCTTTACTTTCAAGTTCATTAGCTAGTATTTCATTTTGGGAAAGAATAAGATAGAATTTTGCTTTCTCGTTATGCGGTTCATAATTTAGAATTTGACTTGTAGTTTCAATAACCTTTTGTAAGTTTCCCTGCTGATACATCTTTTCAACCTCTAATATATAGCTTACACTTGTCTGACTGAGGCTTATCTGGGCTATCAGTGTTATCCATATCATATTTTCACCTCCTTCTGAATGAAATTTTAATATAGATTTAATTCAAAAATCAAGCTCTTAAAATTATCTATAATGTTAAATTTTTAAAGTATGTTTTTATTTTTACACGTTCTTGTAAAAATTTTTTAAATTAGAGCTTCTTGAGCTTTAAAATGCCCATTTTACGAATTTCTAAAAAAATTTGCTTTGTATAGTAATTCTAAAATATAGATTATTTCTTATTTTTCCCACCCACCCTGAAATCAAGCCTTCGGCTTATTAACTTCGCCCCCCTTAAATCCCCCCAAAAAACAATAATTTCCTGAAATTTTTAAAAGTTATTGATAATCAATTACTTAACACCATTTATTGGATAAACCATAAAAAAATTGTTTTGTCCAGGTAATTCTAAAACTATTTATTTTTCTTATTTACCCACCCACCTTATAAATAAGCCTTCCGCTTACTTTCGCCCCCTAAATGAACCCCCAATAAAAACTATAATTTTTTAAAATTTTCATAACTTATTTTTCCCACTTTCCATATATTTCCTTTAAAACTTTATCATTTATATTTTCTACCTTGCCATCATAAATAATTTCGCCATTTCTTAAACCTATTACCCTTTTGCCATACTCCATAACTAGGTCAATATCATGTAAGTTAATAATTGTAGTAATTCCCAATTCCCTATTAAATTGTTTTAAATAATCCATCACTACTTTGGCAGTTGGAGGGTCTAAACTGGCAACAGGCTCATCCGCCAAGATAATTTTTGGTTTTTGAGTAAGTGCTCTTGCGATAGCGACTCTTTGCTGTTGTCCTCCACTTAATTGATCAGCACGAACATAAGCTTTATCTTCAATACCAACTCTTCTTAAATTTTCAAATGCCAACTCAATATCTTCTTTACCAAATAAATTAAAAATACTTTTGATAGTTGAAATATATCCAAGCCTTCCTATTAAGACATTTCTCAAAACGCTTATCCTTTTAACCAAATTAAAGTTTTGAAATATCATACCTATTTCTCTTCTTAAAATTCTCAATTCTTTTTCATTTAAATTCTTTATATTTTTTCCATTTACAATAAGCTCGCCTTCACTTATTTTAACAAATCCATTTATTGTTCTTATTAATGTTGATTTTCCTGCTCCTGATGAACCAATTATTATTACAAATTCACCATCATTTATTTGAAGATTTATATTTTTTAGAGCTTTAAAACCATTTGGGTATATGACACTTACATTTTTGAAAATAATCAAAGACTAAAATTTTAAAGTATATATAAATTGTGTTGTCTAATAATTCTAAAATGTAGATTATTTCTTTATTTTCCCACCCACCCTATAAATAAGCCTTCGGCTTAAAAATGCCCATTTCTATGCCTCAGGGGGCTTCTGATAAAATCAATAATTTCCTGAAATTTTTATAAATTCTTGATAATCAATTACTTAAAACTATATTGATGTCAAAAGCATTTGGACAAAGCTTCACTCCAACAATCCTATAATTTTAAATTTCCCAGCTATTAGCCTTTAATTTCCAATATGTAGCTTTACTTTTAATTTGAAAATTCTTTTTTGTTTTAATTGAAGGAATAATGCTTAAAATTTCCTTTGAAGGTAGTTTTTGATTGTAGTTAAATTCATCTGTAAATTTCGTAGTATAAGTTCCACTTCTAAATTCTTCACTTTTTAAAATTTCTATTAGATAATCTATATTCGTTTTAATCCCAAAAATTTTATATTCGTTAAGAGCATTTATAATTCTATTTATTGCTTCTTCTCTTGTTATTCCATAAACAATTAACTTACTAATCATAGGGTCATAATACATAGGAACTTCATAACCACTATAAATTCCACTATCTAATCTAACATAAGGTCCTGATGGCTCTATTAAAAATTCAATTTTTCCAAAACTCGGAGCAAAATTATTTAATGGATCTTCTGCGTATATTCTTGCTTCTATACAATGTCCATTAGGCTTTAAGTTTGAAAGATAGCTTATATTTTCACCATTTGCTATCCTTATTTGAATTTCAACTAAATCTATATTATATCTCCATTCAGTAATAGGATGCTCTACTTGTAGTCTTGTATTCATTTCTAAAAAGTAAAAATTTTTATTTTCATCTAATATAAATTCAATTGTTCCAACATTTAAATAGTTTATTGCTTTGGCAAAATTTATGGCACTTTCAATAATTTTCTCACGAGTTTTATCATCAATTGAAGGACTTGGAGATTCTTCTATAATTTTTTGATGTCTTCTTTGAATTGAGCATTCTCTTTCACCAAGAGCAATAACATTTCCAAATTTATCAGCTACTATTTGAACTTCAATATGTTTTGGTTTTGAAATATACTTTTCAAAATATACACTTCCATCACCAAATGAACTTTCTGCTTCTTTTACAGCAATTTCATATTTTTCCAATAATTCATCTTCACTAAAAACAATTCTCATTCCTTTACCACCACCACCTTTTGAGGCTTTTATTATAATAGGATAGCCAATTTCCTTAGCATATCTTTTAGCATCTTCATAAGAATTTATTTTTGGAGAACTTGGTAAAATTGGAACATTTGAATTTTTAGCTATTTCTTTTGATGTAATTTTATCGCCTGCTAATTGCATGCTTTCAGGTGTTGGTCCTATAAAAATTAAACCTGCTTGATTTACTTTTTTAGCAAATTCAGGATTTTCAGATAAAAAACCATATCCAGGATGAATCGCATCAGCTCCAGATTTTAAGGCAATATCTATAATTTTTTCCATATTTAAATAACTTTCTGAGCTTTCAGGAGGTCCTATATAGTAAGCACTATCACTTAGTAAAACATGAAGAGCATTTCTATCAGCATCCGAATAAATAACAACAGAAGATATATTCATCTTTCTTAATGTTCTTAGAATTCTAACTGCGATTTCTCCTCTATTTGCTATTAAAACTTTTTTTATCATTTTTTACCAACAAAGAAAATAATAACAAAAAACAATATAATAAAAAACGTTATATTTATAGCTGTCAAAATTGCAATAAATTTACTAACTTTGTTTACTGTATCATAAATTTTAAAAACTCTTTCCGCTTTATCAGAATAATCTTTCATTATGTTCTTTATATCAGACCAAATTTCTTCTATTTCTTTAAGAATCATAACAATTGCTCTTAATTCCTCTTCATTGTTTTTATTCTCTTCCACAGCTTTAAAATTTTAAAGTTTAGCAAAAATGAAAATTGAATTGAATGAAGAATTTATAAATAAAGTTTTGCCAAAGTTTATAAAAATTCAAAATGTTAGTAATTTGAAAGTTGAAATTGAAAAAAATTTTATAAATGTTAAAGGAAGTTATTTATTCATTCCTTTTAATTTCAAATTAGAGCCATTAAAAACAACAGGCTCAAAAATTCAATTTTTGGTTGAAGGTGCATTTAGTAATTTTCTACCAAATATAAATCAAAAAGGAATAAAATTTGAAAATAAAATTCTTGAAATAGATATTTCACAATATATTCAAGATATTGAAGTTAGAAATATGATTATTGACAATAGTAAAATCATTATAGAGCTATGATACCCAAACCTCCCAAGATACCATATATAATAGAGAAGCATAATGATAGAATCATAGATTACTATTATTGGATGAGAAATAGAGAAGACCCAAGACTACTAAATTATATTAAAGAGGAAAAGAAATTCCTAAATGAAATATCAAAAAACTTTAAGCATATTGAAGAGGAACTTTATAATGAGTTTTTAAGCAGAATTGAAGAGGAAGACACTTCTTATCCATTTAAATATGGAAATTACTACTATTTTTATAAAACTTTCAAAGGAAAACCATATAAAGCATATTATAGAACTAATAATTTAAAAGAAGAAATGTTAATTGACTTTAATGAAATAGCTAAAAATTACAATTATTTTGATGTTGGAAATATAAAATTTGATTATGAAGGTAATTTTTTGGCATTTAATTATGACACTAATGGCTCTGAAAATTTTAAATTATTCTTGAAGGATATAAGAAAGAATGAAATTAAATTTATTTTTGAAAAAACATTCTATTCTTTTGAGTGGTTTGAAGGTTATTTATTTTTCACAATTACTGATGAAATTTTAAGACCATATAAAGTTTTAAAATTAAATCCGATTAACTTAAAAATAGAGGAAATTTTCCAAGAAAATGACAAGGCTTTTAATATCCATCTAATGAAATCAAAAGATGAGAAATTTGTATTTATTATTCTTCATTCAATTGATACAACGGAAGTTTGGGTAATTGATAAAAACTTCAATTTAAAGCTTTTTAAGAAAAGAAAAAAAGGTATTAGATATTTTATTGAGCATAAGGAAGGAGAATTTTATATTTTGACAAATGAGTTTAATAAAAATTTTGAAATTTATAAATGTCCAGTTGATAATTTTGAAAAATTTGAAATTTTTGTTAAAGCAAGAGATTATATAAAAATTGAAAGTTTTGAAATTTTTAAGAATTTTATGGCAATTTATGAGCTTGATAAAGAAAAAGCAATAAATACAATTGAAATTATTGATTTTGATAATAATAATGCCCATTATATTGAATTTCCAGATGATGTATATTATGTTGAATTTTCAGATAATTATGAATATGAAACTAATTTTTTAAGAATTGAATACCAAACATTAATCCAACCTAAAACAATATACGATTATGATATTAAAAGCAAAAATTTAATTTTAAGAAAGCAAGTTAAAATTAATAATTTTAATAAAGAGCTTTATGAAATGAAAAGAATTTTTGCTGATGACATTCCTATAACAATTGCTTATAGAAAAGACTTATTAAGGAAAGATGGAAATAATGTTCTTTGGGCTTATGGATATGGAGCTTATGGTCAATCAATTCCTCCATATTTTAAAGCAGAAAAATTAAGCATATTAGATAGAGGAATTGTTTATGCAATTATTCATATTAGAGGAGGTGGAGAAAGGGGTGAGGAATGGTACGAGCAAGGTAAATTATTAAATAAAAAAAGAACAATTTATGATTTTATAAAGGCTTGTGAATTTTTAATAGAAAATAAATGGACATCAAAAGGAAAAATTATTATTGAGGGAGCAAGTGCTGGTGGAATACTTGTTGGTGGTTGTATAAATGAAAGACCTGAATTATTTAAAACAGCTATTGCTCATGTTCCATTTGTAGATGTTTTAAATACTATGCTTGACCCCTCTTTGCCTTTAACAATTTTAGAATATGATGAATGGGGAAATCCTGAAATTGAAGAGTTTTATTATTATATAAAAAGTTATTCTCCTTATGATAATGTAAAAGAGCAAAATTATCCTAATGTTTTGGCAATTTGTGGATTTAATGACCCAAGAGTTAGATACTGGGAGCCATTAAAGTGGATAGCAAAATTAAGAGAAAAAAATAAATCAAATAATGTAATTGCTATTAAATTTGAAGAGGAAGCAGGACATTATATAGGTGAAGATAGGTATAAAATTTTAAGAGAGAATGCTTTTATTATTGCTTTTGCCTTATGGACACTAAATGAGAATTGATAGATTTTTCTCAGAAAATTTTGAATTTATAGAAGGTGAAGAATTTCATCATCTTTATAATGTTTTAAGGCATAATGTTGGAGATAAAATTTTGGCTTTTGATGGTAAATTAAATGAATATCTTTGTGAAATTGTTGAAATTCAAAAAAATAGAGCAAGAATAAAGAAAATTGAAAAAATTGAAAATATAGAATATGATTTTAACATAGCTATTGCACCTGCTTTAATTAAAAAAGAAAATTTTGAATTAATGCTTGAAAAAGTTGTTGAAATTGGTGTTAAAGAAATATATCCAATTATAACGAAACATAGTGTTGTAAAAATTAGAGAAAAGAAGGAAAGATGGGAAAAAATAATTTTAAATGCTTGTAAGCAAAGCCATAGACAAATAATCCCAAAATTACATAATATTTTAACATTAAATGAAATTGCTCAAATTTCAAAAAATTATTCTTTAAAATTATTTGCTAATCCAAAATCAAGTAGAAATTTGTTTAGTTTTGAAAAAGCAAATAGTGTTATAATTTTAATAGGTCCAGAGGGTGGTTTTTCAAGTGAAGAAGAAAACTATTTAAAATCAAATGGATTTTTTGATTTTTCTCTTGGCAATTTCATACTAAGAAGTGAAACAGCTGCTATTGTTTCTGTTGGTTTAATTGCGCACTTTTTGAGGTATAAATAATATATCCAATTTTGTATTTTTCAATTTCACTTTCTAAAATTTGAATTTGTTTTTCAGTTTTATAAAGTGAATAAATTGAAGCTAAAAGTGATATAACAAACCAAATTAAAACAGCATAAATTATAAAATCAACTATTGATAATTGTCTCATCAATTCTTCTTAATATACAAGCTCTGTTTTCCAAATCTATTTTTTCTATAAAATGCTTATTGAATGGAATAAAAATTTCATCATTCTCAGTTTTTATTTTAAAAATTGTATATTCGTTTTTCGTTATTATATCCTTTATAAAACCAATTTTCTTTTTTTCATAATACACATTTAGCCCTTCAAGCTCAAAAACATAATATTCTCCATTATTTTTAGGAGGCAACATATTTTCATAAACGAAAATTTCATATCCTCTTAATTTTTCAACATCATTTCTACTATCAAGTTTTTCAAATTTTATTAAAGCAAAGTTATCAAAAAGGATTTTGAATTTTTCAACTTTAAACTCTATAAATCCTAATTCTTTATCATTTATAAAAACACTATTATAATTTTTAAAGTAAGAGGGAGGAGAGAAATATATTTTTATCTTTAATTCCCCCCTTAATCCAAAAGCTTTTAGAATTTTAGCTACAGGATATCTATTCAAGGATTTCTACGACAACTTTTTTACCTCTTTTAAGAGATACAGCAGCAAGAATTGTCCTTATAGCCTTAGCAGTTCTTCCTTGCTTTCCTATGACCTTGCCAACATCTTCCTTACTTACTCTAACTTCATATATCACAACTCTTTCACCAGGTATTTCTCTTATATCAACCTCATCTGGTCTATCAACAATCATTTTTACTATATATTCAAGAAGCTCCTTTGTGTTATTCATTTTTGAACCTCCTTTTTCATTTGAAGTTTGAATATGCTCTTAACTCTTGGTGTAGGTTGTGCCCCTTTTTTTATCCAATCGTTATACTTTTGTAAGTCAAGTTTAAAATCCCAATCTCGTTTTGGGTTATAGTAGCCTAAAATTTCAATAACTTTACCATCTCTTTTCCATCTTGAATCAGCAACAACTATCCTATATATTGGCTCACCTTTTTTCCCAAACCTTTGAAGACGAATTCTCACCATATTTGAAAATTTTAAAGGATAAAAAATTTTATTTTTGTGTTGTCCAATAATTCTAAAACTATTTATTTTCCCCACCCACCCTTAAATTAAGCCTTCGGCTTTAAAATACCCATTTTTCGGCATCGGGGGGCTTCGCCCCCCATTAAAACCCCCAAAAATCTATAATTTCCTAAAATCTTCATAAGTTATTGATAGTCAATCATTTAACACTATTTATTGGACAAAGCATAAAAAATTTGCCTTGTCTAACCTATAAATAAGCCTTCGGCTTAAAAATGCCCATTTTTCGGCAAGGGGCTTTTGCCCCCTTAAATTCCCCTCGTAAAATCTATAATTTCATTAAAAATTTCATAAGTTCCTGATTGTCAATTATTTAACACTATTTATTAGACAAAGCATTTTATTTTTGTGTTGTCCAATCAATCTAAAATATAGATTATTTCTTAATTTCTCACCAACCCTCAAAACAAGCCTACTACTTATAAATTCCTACTTTTTGGCTTTGGGGGGCTATTGCCCCCTATTTAACCTTACGTTAATTACTTCTTTTCAATAGGAGCAAGAAGTATGTAAGGAGTTTTTGGCTCTTGATTAGGAGGAACAAACCAAGTTTTTGATAAAATGGAATCCCCTTTTGGACCAAGAGATTTTATAAATCTATACATAGCTCTTAAATCTTGCTCTGAGACTTGATGATAATTATGCCAAGGCATAGGTGGCCTTTCCTTTCTTGTTTTAAACATATTCACCCATTCATCTTCACTTATTGTATGAACGAAAATTCTCAGATTTGATGGATATGTTGTTCCCCAAGGTCCCCTATATCCAATTTTATTTCCAACTAACCATTCACTTTCTGGAATATTTCCTCCTGATATATCCCATCCAGGGGTATGACAATCATTACATCCACCTACAAGAATGAGATATTTCCCTGCCTCTTCTGGTGTTTTGGACTTGACATATATTACGCTATCCTCAGCAACTTCCTTTGCTTTTTCTTGCTTTACCTTTTCACAGGCAAATAGAAAAATCAAAAATGAACAAAATATAAAGAACCTCATATTGAAATTTTAAAGTATAAAACTTTAACTTTAAAATTTTCAAGCTATGAATATATATATATCAATAGATATGGAGGGTATAAGTGGCATAAGCTCAATTTCTCAAACTGACCCAAACCATAAAAGATATGAAGAAGGTTTGTTTTATATGAAAAGAGAACTTGAAGCAATTTTAAAAATTTTGAAAAACTATAATATAAAAAGAATTGTTGTGAATGATGCTCATTGGAATATGGATAATTTAAACATTAAAGATTTTGAAAATTACGAAATTGAACTGGTTAGTGGCTCTCCAAAGATGCTTTCAATGATGGAAGGAATAGATTCAAGCTTTGATTATGCTTTATTTATAGGTTATCATTCAAGTGCTAATGCAATTAGAGGATTTATTGACCATACATATAGCTCATATTCAATCTCAGAAATAAAAATAAATGGGAAAAAAGTAAATGAAGCTTATATAAATGGTTTAATTGCAAGTTATTATAATGTTCCTGTGGGATTGATAAGTGGTGATGATAGAGTAGTTGAAGAATGTAAAGATTTATTTAAAGAAGTTGAATTTGTAATAACGAAATATTCACTTTCAAGAAATGCTGTTAGATTAATAAATTTTAATGAAATTTATAAAAAATATTCAACAGCTATTGAAAATATGCTAAAAAAAGATATTAAACCTCTTGATATGCCAAAAGAATTTGAAATTGAAATAACATTTAGAAGAACTGAAATGGCAGATATTGTTGAAATTTTACCAATTGTGGAAAGAATTGATGGAAATAAAATTTTGTTTAGAGAAAATGACTTTATAAGAGCTTTCAGATATATAAGGGTTATGATAAATTTAGCAAGAAGTGCATAAATTTTTTGTTATTGGCTCTGGTTCTTGGGGATTAACAATTGCTAAAATTCTATCGGAAAATAAACATGAAGTTATAATTTTTATTAGAAATGAAGAAAAATTAAAAAAACTTGAAATTGAGAGATTGGAAAAAGGTATTGAAATTCCAAAGGATATTAAATTCACATTAAATTTAGATGATGCTGAAAATTGCGATTTTATTATTATAGCTGTTCCTTCATTTGCCTTTTTAGAAACATTAAACAAACTAAAAAAATTTAAAAATAAATTATTTTTAATTGCTACAAAAGGATTTACAGAAGAATTAAAATTTAAAAGTGAGATATTTGAAGAAGTTTTTCAAAATAGAAATTTTGCGTTAATTTCAGGTCCAAATATAGCAATAGAAATAGCACAAAAAAAACCATCTGCTACAATTATCGCAAGCTATGATTTAAAAATTGCTAAAATTTTTCAAGAAAGCTTATTTAATGATTATTTTAGACCTTATATATGGGATGATGTTATTGGAGTAGAAATTGGAGGCTCATTAAAAAATATATATGCTATTGCGGGAGGAATTATTGACGCTTTAAATCTCGGATTAAATGCAAAATCAAGTTTATTAACGAGAGCTTTAAATGAAATGGTAAAATTTGGAGTTAGTTTCGGTGCTAAAAGAATAACATTTTCAGGATTAAGTGGTATTGGAGATTTAATAGCAACAGCTTTTTCTGAACATTCAAGAAATCATTTTGTGGGATATAAACTTGGACTTGGTTATAAGATAAATGATATATTAAAAGAATTAAGTGAGAAAAATATGGTAGCAGAAGGAATAAGAACAACATTTTTCGTTTATGAAATATCAAAACAAAAACAAATTGAAATGCCTATTGTAAAAGTTATAAAGAAAATCCTTAATTCAGAAATTGATGTTAATGAAGGCATAAGAATGCTAATTAAAAGACCTTTAAAACGAGAGTTTGAATAAAAAAACTGCTTGATAAAAATTTTCTTTATTTTTAATATAAATAAATCTACTATTATAGTTTTTGAGCTTGTTTAAAATGCTTGAAATTTTTAAGCTGTCATCAATTTCAATAGTTCCACTTTCATTTGTAATGTTAATTTCATCTAAAATAATGTAGTTTTGTTTTTCAAAATTGTCAATTTTATAATAGTTAATAATAAGCTTCTTAGGAATTGTTTCTTTAATTATTTTGAAATTCAAATTCCTTGTTAAATTATATATCTCATTTAAAAGCTTTCTGTCTTCCTTACTCCCAAAACCAACCCCATACATTTTAATTTCTTTCTTACAAGGTTTTTTTATTAAAATTCCAAATGTTGGCAAATCAGTAGGAAGGGGAACTTCTTGAAAATCAAATTTTTCCTTTTTACATAAATTTTCAACTGCTTTGTAAATTCTTTTATCCAAAACTTTCACTTCGTAAAAATTATAATTATTTCTAATAATTGCCTTATCATTTTCTAAAAGTAAATATTCTTCATAAATTGGATTAAATCCGCCCTCCAAAATAAATAACACAGAAAATGACTTTATAACAGGTGCCATTTTAACCTATTTCAAAACTATCGCAATAAATCAAACCAATAATCCATTTTAATAAAGAATTCTTCATAGCTTGTAATTTAAATTCCATTTCAGACCTTTGGATGCTTCTTTATAATTTCTAAAATTTCTTTTTCTGTCATTTTATTAAAATTTTACCCTTATAAGTTTTACCTTTTATCTTTAAAACATAAAAATAAACACCATTTTTTAAATTTTTATTTTCAACAAGTTTTCCACTTAAATCAAACAATTTAAATTCATAATTTTTATCATTTGTTAAAACTTTAACATTTCTTTTTTGAACAATAATTTTATAATCACTATTTACATTTTCAACAATTTCACTTACAGGCATTATTTTGTATCTATAAATGATATTTGGACCTCCAAGTTGTTTTGAAACGACAATAATAGCTGAATAATTATAACCTGAAAAGTTAAAACTAACATCAATAGAGTCTCCATTTCCTGTAATATCATCTATAACAGGTCCTGGAATTCTTAAAAGATAAACTTTTGCACAATTTGAACATTGCTTAAACTTAATAACAATTCTTAAAACTCCATTATAACTTGAAAGTCTTATAAAATTAGCTCCACCAGGATTTTGAATTTGTTGGTTTTGATTACTATCAGAAACAGGATAAGAAATTACATTTCTTAATAATGAAGAGGTTGGATATAAATTACCTTCACTATAACGATAATTAACTCCATCATTCCATCTTGTTCCTGTAAAGAATCTCCAAATAGCATAATAAGATAAAATTGTATCTTGTGGTTTTGAATAATTATTTAAAAGAACATCAAAAATATCAAATAATGTATTATTTCCAAAATTTATTCCCATTTGATACCATATGTCTTTCATAGGTTGTTGATTATTTCCTAAGTATTCATAAATGAAATAAGGGAAAATTGCTCCTGCATATTGATATAAACCACTATTTTGAAATGTATTTATTTTATAATGTGGAACAGTTAATGGACTTTGTCCCCCTATTGAAAGATATCCTATATAATCATTAACATCATCATAAACCATATCCTCCATCCAAGTAGATGTATTTTCATAAAAGAAAGCATCATCATAAGCAGTATAAGCAAACTGAATAGCATGATGAAATTCATGAGCAACTGTAACTTTAAGAACACCAATTCCATAATAACTATCTATATTAGTTCCAATTACAATATAGCTTGTAGCTCCTTCCGTCCCATAACCTCCATAATTATATTCAGGGGCAGTATATCCAAGAACACCACTTCCAAGATTTTTAATATAAATATCATATCTATTATCACCACCTTGATTATAATCTGGTGGAGGAGCAAACCATCCAAAATCATTAACTTCCTTTTGGTATGAAAATTCAGCAAAAACAGCAACACTCTCAGCATAAGCAGGACTTACAGCATCTGAGCCACTTGTTGTATAGTGGATAATAAAATGTGTAGTTTGAATAGTTTGCTCAGGACCACTTAATGTTGGTCTTGCCAAGATATGAAAGTTTCCTTTTTGGAAATTTTCAATCATTTGAGGAGTTAAGCATTTCTCAGATATTGCTAAATTTAAAGTTATATAAAGCATATTTAAATTTTAAAGGATAAAGAAATGAGTGATTTAAATCAATACAAAGCACTACTTATTGAAAATATAGTTTATATATCTCTCTAAAACGTTTTCATCTGAGCAGAAATTATAAATTTCTTCTCTTATTTTATAAGGATTAAAATAACCATTTCTCAATTTTTCATATGCTTCTAAAATTGCTTTTGCTAATGCATGAGGTGTTCTTTCCTTAACAAGTACAGAATTTCTTTCATTTAAAAAATCTCTTGGACCTCCACTATCTGTCCAAATTACTGGTTTTCCAAGGCTTAAAGCCTCTACAATAACAACTCCAAATGTTTCATATTTGCTTGTAGATATTAAAAAATCACTTTTTGAAATTTCTTCTAATACTTTATCATTATTTAAAGCTCCAAGATACTTAACATTATTTAAACTTTTAGCAATTTGAATAAAATTTTTAAAGTATTGATCGTTAAAATTTCTTCCTATAAAAACAAATTTTATATCTTTTAAAATTTTAGCTGTTTCAAGAATTAAAATGGGGTCTTTTCTTTCAGTAATGGTACCTACAAAAATAACCCTATTTTTAATTTCATTTTTTATTTGAAAGTTGTTTTTAAATATGGGATTAGGAATTATTCCATTTACCTTTATTTTTAGTTTCTTCTCTATTTCCTCTTTTTGAAATGAGCTAACCACATAAACACCACTTGAAAACTTATAAACAATTTTACAAAAAATTTTATTTATACCAAATAACACTTTTTCTGAATGCTCCAAAACAACATATCTTTTAAATATTCTAAATGGAATTACTGCTAAACCTTGTGGTAAAGCCATTTGTAAAATAACAATATGAGGTCTATAAAATATAAAATTTTTAAGAGTTAAAATAAATTGAAGAATTATAGCAATAGGTAAAAATATAAATCCAAGACCATATTTATAAAAAAATACAAATGCTTCTGCTTCAATATCTTCAATTTCCCACTTTTCATATGAAAATTTTAAATGATTTACTCTTATAAGTGTTTGAACTCTTACATCTCCTATTCTTCTTAATACTTTTGCGTGATTTAAGAAAAAAATTCCTTCATAAGGTTTATATCTATTTGGGAAAAAATCACTTATCATTAAAATTTTCAAGTTGGAAAGTTTAAAGCTTTATTAACAAATACGACATTCCAAGTATTATCTAATTCTTTATCAAATTTTCCAAATTTATTCAATCTAAAAACCTTGTAATTTTCACCCAAAATAGATAAAATATCTGTAATTTTATAGAATTTTTTACTAATTTGGTTTTATCTTATTTATAAAATTTTTATCTCCCAAAATCACCTCATATTCTGCTCCTTCAACATCTATTAGCACAACCGTCTTCTCTTCTTTTATAATACCTCTTTCAAATAATGTATCTATTTTATGCATTTGTTTTTTTAAAGATATAGCATTTTCTCTTAATTTTATAGAAGAACTTGTATATATTTCCAAATTCTCTAAATTATTTATAAGTTTTGAAATAATAAGGCTTTTATAACATTCATCAATAGGCTCAAAGCCAATAGCATATTCAACATTCTTATACTTTGAATAGACAATTAAAAACTCTCCGATACTTGCCCCTACATTCACGAATTGAATGCCAGAATTTATGTTTTTTAAAAATTTTTCAAGAAATATATGTGTTGGTTTTTCATTTAGAATATCCGGAATAATAAGATTATAACTTCTTGAAGCTTTTGGATTAAAATAAAAGTTATGTATTTTTAAATCTAAATATAAAAGGTTCTTTTATAAATTCCGAAAAAACGTTGAGTAGAAAAATTAGTAAATTTCTAAGAAAATTTTACAAAGAACTAATTTAAACATTTCTAAACTCTAAAATTTTAAACTTAATATGAAAAACTATATTATTTTAATTACTTTACTTATTTTATACATTTCAAGCACTACATTTAAGGTTTTTTATGAGTCAAAAAAAT
>Ga0079998_123746_pt1 | contig 78553 bp, 84 predicted proteins | sample PerSpoBPS_BMetaG_FD_69201 | JGI IMG/M metagenome (GOLD analysis project Ga0079998, IMG submission 69201) | Thermal spring microbial communities from Yellowstone National Park, Wyoming, USA - Perpetual Spouter B (PS_B) MetaG (SPADES assembly)... | ecosystem: Environmental > Aquatic > Thermal...
AAAAGTTTAATTATAAGGGAAAAGTTATTTTAGTAGATGAATTTCCATCAAAAGCAAAAAGACCAAAATTCTCATCCTTAGATAATTATCCATTAGAGCCATTAAGAGATTACAAAAGTGCCATTGAAGAATTTTTAAGTACTTTGTCTAATAAATAATGTTAAGTCCTTGATAATCAATAAGTTATGAAAGATTCTCTAAAACTATTGATTTAATGGGGAGACTATTAGAAGGGCGAAGCCTTTTTGATGGTTTTACTCTTGCTTTTATAATGAAATTTTCACCTTAAATCAATTTACAGATTATTTAATAAATAAGAGTTTTTTCTTCTTTTACTTTATTTTCTTTAAAATTTCATCAATTTTATCAGGTGTTATCCTGACTTCTCTTGGCTTTGGACCATCAGCTGGACCAACAATTCCAAGCTCTTCAAGTTGGTCAATTATTCTTGCTGCTCTTGCGAAACCAATTTTTAATTTTCTTTGTAAAAATGTAGCAGATGTTGTTTTTCTGCCTGCAATTAACTTAATTGCTTCCTTTAATAATGGGTCATAATTTCCTGAAAATTCTAAAAATTCACTTTCTTCTTCCTCTTCAACATAAGCAGAAAATTCTTCTATCGGTTGATAATAATCACTTCTAATTTCTTCAATTGATTGAATAATTTCTTCTTCTTTCATATCAATAACCAAATGATGCTTAATTAAATTAGAAACAATAGCTTGCTTTTCTTCAAGAGCAATATCATCATCTCTACAAAAAACACTAACGTATCCATCATTAATAATTTTATAAATAAGCTCATCATTTGTCTTTGAAAATTTTTCTATGAACTTTTGACTTAAATAATCAAATGTTATTTTATTAACCATTTTAATAATTTCATCTTCCGAAATAAATGCTCCATGTAATCTTTGAGGCTCAGATGAGCCTGGTGGAATATAAAGCATATCACCCTTACCAAGTAATTTTTCAGCTCCAATAGTATCAAGAATAACCCTTGAATCAACTTTTGATGGAACTTTAAAAGCAATTCTAACAGGAAAATTAGCTTTTATTATTCCCGTAATAACATCAACTGATGGTCTTTGCGTAGCAACAATTAGATGTATTCCAACAGCTCTTGCCATTTGAGCAAGTCTAGCTATTGGTCCTTCAACCTCCTTTCCTTGTGTTAAAATTAAATCCGCAAATTCATCAATAATTATAACAATATATGGTTTGTAATCACCTGTTTTACTATTATAACTTTCAAGACTTTTAGCACCAACTTTTGCTAATAATTTATATCTATATTCCATCCAAGCAACTGCCATTTTTAAAACTTTTACTGCCATTTTCCTATCTTTTACAACAGGCATAAGTAAATGTGGAATTCCTTCATAAAGTGATAATTCAACCATTTTTGGATCTATTAATAAAAATCTAATTGTTTTTGGAGTATTTTTAATAATTAAGCTTGCTATAATGGTATTTATACAAACTGATTTTCCAGAGCCTGTTGAACCTGCTATTAATAAGTGAGGCATTTTAGATAAATCTTCATATCTTGGCTTTCCGTCAACTTCAACACCAAGAGCAAATAATAGTGGTTTTTTTGAATTTATGAATTCTTCATTTTCTATAAGTTTCTTAAAATAAACAATTTTTCTTTTTTTATTTGGAACTTCAATACCAATTAAACCTTTATTTGGAAGTGGAGGCGTAATTCTAACATCAGAAGTTTTCAATCTTAATGTTAAATCATCAGATAATGATTGGATTTTTGAAAGTTTTATGCCAGCAGCAGGCTCAAACTCATACCTTGTAATAACAGGTCCTATTGTCCAATTTATAACCTTACCTTTTATATTAAATTCTAAAAATTTTTCTTCAATAAGCTTAGATAAATCCTCAAATTCAAGTTCAGCATTTTCTTCCTCAACTTGAAAATTTTCAATAATGTCCTTTCTAAATACAAGTTGAGGTTTTGTTGTTTCACTTTTTTCTTTAAAATTAAAATTAGTTTTACTTTCTTCTTCAACAATAACCTCATAATCTTCCTCTTTTTCATCATTTTCACTATTAACGATTTGCTCCTTTTTCCTAATTATCATTGGTTTTAAACTAATAAATAAAATAGAAAGTCCAATTATAAAGAAAATTGGATATTTTAGAAATCCAAAATGCTCATTAATGAAAGTTGGAGATTTAAATGGAAGTTGAATGAAAAAAATTGAAAGGATTGCATTTAAAAATACTTTAATGTAATTTTGTGGAATTATTGGAAATAATGCTAATGAAAGAAGTAAAATTATGCTAAAAAATTTAGTAAAAAATAGTGTTAAAAACTTTGAAACTTCATAACCAATAACACCTGAGAAATTTAAATAAGGCTCTTGATTTGGACTATAAGAAAGCACACCAAGAATTGAAAGAACTAAAACGAAAACAAATAAATAATATAAAATTCTACTTTGATTTATAAACCTCAAATAGTAAGAAATAAAGATAAATGAGAAAAAAATTAAAATTCCCACTACTTCTTCATCTTATACCTTGTAATGTCCCTCTTTTCAAGTTTATTATCATTTATGCCTATGGGGAATAGGAATCTATAACCCTCTGAATAATCAGGTTTATCAGTTAAATAAACTACAAAGTGTGGAAGTTTTGTCCAATTATCCTTGCCCCCTTCTAACCTTATGCTATGTTCAGCAATTCCAATACTGATTATTGGTTTTTTGCCTTTATATTCAAGAAGATTATAACAGCCAATTTGATTTCCATTAAACAAAAATACTGCATTATCTATAACAAGAATTTCAGCATTATTATAAGAATAATAAACTGCATTAAAATCATCCTTATTTTCAAATGCACAACCTGTAAATTTACCTTTATAATAAACTTTTATAAAATTTGAGTATTCTAAATGGATATTTCCAAAGTCCGTTTTTCTTCTTTTTATATCATTAGTTATATTGATTTTATCAATAACAGAAAAAATTTTCTTTATATCATCTTGGCTATATGCAACAACTTGAAGCTCATCATCATTATAAACTTGTCTTTCATCAGCTATTTTATATATTTGAGAAAGGACAAAAAATAACATATGAAAATTTTAAAGTAGAGTACATACTAATTCTTGCCTTGTCCAATAATTCTGGAAGTATTTATTTTTCTTTATTTTGCCCACCCTGAAATCAAGCCTTCGGCTTATAAACTTCGCCCCCCTAATAGTCCCCCTATTAAATCAATAATTTTAGAAAATTTTTTATAACTTATTGATTATCAAGTACTTAACACTATTTATTTGGACAAAGCAACTAATTCTTGCCTTGTTTAACAATTCTGAAATTATTTATTTTTCTTTATTTTCCACACCCACCCTAAAAATAAGGCTTCGCCTTAAAACCTTCGCCCCCTTAAATGAAACCCCCATTAAATCCTCCCGAAAAAAATGATTGTCAAAAAATTAAAACTATTTACTAAAAAATATATTTAGGAAAGTTTTAATTAAAATTTAGGTTAAACCAAAAAATAATTTTTTATGCTTTAAAATTTTGAGCCTAGATGTTAAAAACTTATGCTTTAAACTTTAAAAGGGGGTGAAAAAACTATGATAATTTTTCTAATTGAACAAATTCAAAACCCTAATTTTGAAAGTTGGACATATATAACAAATAATGTCCCATTTGCTTGGGATACAATAAAAAATTCAAATGCTAACTGCTCCTGGCAAAGAGATAGCTCAAATTATAGAATTGGAAAATACTCCATTAAAATTACAATAAATAATAATGCTTCTGGTTATGATTGTGCTATTGCTCAGGCAAAAGGAGTAAGTCCAAGCACTACTTATAATTTATCCGTTTGGGTTTATGATAATGATCCAAACATATATGCCCGAATCTATGTTCAGTGCTATGATAATAATAATAATTTAGTTGGTGCTTCTTTTGTAGGAAGTTCAAGTAGTGACCAGGCTAATTGGCAACAACTTTCAGGCACTTATACGACACCTAATAATTGCTCATATTTGGATTTTCAAATAAGGACTTATGATACAGGAAGTCCTGGAGGTAGTGTTTATATTGATGGAGCAAGTTTAACAACAGGTGCATCTCCTTCTGAGCTAATTGAAAGTTTTAACACTTATCCACCAAGTCAGTGGAAAGAAGTAGATTTGGGTATAACTACTTATGGACTATTACAAAGAAGAACAAATGCTTGTCCATTTAGCTCAGATAGTAGTTGCTTTGGAATAAAATTTAGACAACAAGATGCTGATTCTACAATAACAGGATTGTCTTACTTAATGACTGATACACTTGACTTTTCATCAATACCATCTGAAACACTCATATTTTATTGGAGAGTAAATACAACAGGACAAAACATACCTTCTACTGATTCTATAAAAGTTGAAATATCAACAGACTTAGGAAATAGTTGGAATAGTTTATGGAAATGGAATGGAAGTTTATTAACAACTGCTCAATTAGTTTCAATTCCACTTGATAGTTTTAATGGATTTGAGCAGGTTTTAATTAGATTTGCATTTTATAAAAATTCAACAAGTGGTAGCTCAACAACTTCAAATAGATATTTTAATATAGATTCTATAAAAGTTAAAAATTCATATGTTTCAAGATTTAATAGACTTACAAATAATTCATTTGAAAATTGGCTTTTAACAAATTTAGATATGATGCCTAATTATTGGAGAAAATGGAATAATACAGCACCAGAGGATAATGGAAGAACTGCTCAACTTTGGATAAAAAGAGATACATTTAGATATAGTGGCAATTATTCAACAAGAGCATTCTTTACAACAATTTTAAATCCATTTATTGAGCAGAAATTTTCTAATCCTTTTAGCAATTGTGCTGGCTATCCTTTAAGTGAAGTTGATAGTTTTGTAGTAATTTCAAGTGTAAGATTTTATGATAATGATACAAAAGCGAAAGCAAGAACGGGAATCGTTTGGTATTACTCAAATAATACTCAATCAGATTATCCTAATAATTATACAACAGATCAATCAATTTGGCAATTATATCAAAATAACGCAAAATTTATAGGTCCAAGACTTGGTGGAAATAACTTTGATTCAATTGCTTTTAGAATAAGATTTTATAATCAAGGTGCACTACCTAATGCGGAAGATGGTGGAACAATTTTTGTAGATAGTGTTAATTTTAAAATTTATTGTTATGTAGGAAATTTAACTCCTGTTGATGTTGTTGAATATCAATTTAATGAATATATTAACTACATTAGAACTAATATAAATGGTCTTGAAATTATGCCAAATAAACCAATAAAAGTTATAATTTATTCTGTAAATGGCTCAAAGCTTTATCAATCAACTATAAAAAACAAAAATTTTATAAACCTTAAAAGAGGTGTTTATGTTTTGCTTATTTACAACCAAAATAAACTTATCTTAAAAAGGAGGTTGGTGATATGATGCTCTTTATAATATCACAAATTTTGTATGAAGACTTTGAGGGAACTTTCCCTCCATCTGGATGGACAAATACAGGAACAAGAAATGCTCTTTGGGTAAAAAGAACAAGTGGTACTGTTTTTGGAAATGGCTCTGCTGGTGTTGCAGTTGCTCAAACATCGTCAGATACAGGAACTGCTATTCTTCAAACACCAATTATAAATCTTCCATCAATAACTCCGAATGATACAATTATTTTCTCATTTTATTATAGACTTCCATCTGTTGGAGGTGGTTTTGATACAAGATTTAAATCAACAGACACTTTAAAAGTTCAAATTTCAAATGATGGCAGTAATTGGAATGATTTAATAGTCTGGGATTCAGCAAGCTTATATTCAAGTGTAAGTAGTGGTAATGAGAGGAAGAAAGAATTATTTGATATTTCAGCTTATCAAAATTCAAGCATTTACATTAGATGGATTTTTATAGATAGGACATCTTCAACAGATGCTTATAATTCATATTTCAATATAGATTCTGTTTTCATAGCGGTAAAAGTTTCAAAAACATTTGAAAGTCAAAATGAAATAATAAAATTAAAGAAAAACCTAATAGAAATAAATCCTACTCAAAAGCTTTTAAAATTAGAAATATATTCAGTAGATGGCAAAATCATTTATTCTACCTATACTAATCAAAGAAAATTACTATCTTTAAGAAAGGGATTATATTTCATTATTGTTTATGATGATAATAAAGTTGTTTTAAGAAAGAAAATTAGTTTATGATAATTGAAGTTTATTTTAGCGGGGGGTTTATCCCTCCCGAAAGTGTAATAATAAATGCTATAAATAATGCTCAAAAAACAATAGATATTAGTATATATAGTTTTTGGGGTAGTCCAACAGCAGATAATATAAAAAACGCTTTAATAAATGCTAAAAACAGAAATGTAAGAATAAGAGTAATAGCAGAAAATAGCACTTCAAATCCAAATTCTCAAAGTTATCCTTACATATTATCTTTAATAAATAATAATATTCCTGTTCTTTTTGATAGTTTATCTTCTATTGGTTATGGATGTCCAAATAATAATGGATATTTAAATCATCAAAAATTTATAATTGTTGATAGCCAAATTGTTTTAGTTGGTTCATTTAACCTAACTTATAATGCATTAAATAGAGATGCAAATGACTTATTAAAAATTAATGATAGAAATTTAGCTATCAGATTTATAAAGCAATTTGAGATGATGTGGGGAAGTAATGGAAACATCCCAAATTTATCAAATTGTAAATTCCAAAATTATAAATATGATTTGATGGAGCATACATTTTACTATAATAACCAGATTTTAGATTCTATAAAGGTTTTCTTTTCACCAAAAGATGGAACATATAATGTTGTTTCAAATCTCATTCATAATTCACAAAATTCAATATATTTAGCTATGAATAAATTTACTTTATGCGATTATAGAGATTCATTATTTCCAAAGAAAAACTATACTTTTATTTTAGTTGATAATGGCACATGGAATGATAAACCTGTATTAAATATAAGAGGACAAAACATTACCCCTGATGCTTATTGCCAAAATAAACCTTGGAACCCTCCTGGAAACATTCTAAAAGATAACATTCCAAATAATGGTATTCTTCATTATAAATTCGCTATTTTTGATAAATATATAGTCCTTACAGGTTCTATGAATTGGACATATAGTGGAGCTAATAATAATGATGAAGTTATACTTATTATATATTCTAAATTTTTAGCTAATACTTATTTTCAAGAATTTAATAAAAGATGGATACAAGCAGGAGGCTCTTCAAACAAAAATGAAAATATAGACTTTCAAGAAGTAGAAGTCTTTAATGTTGATGGTAAATTAATAGGAAAGAATATATCAACTAAGAAGCTTAGAAAAGGCGTTTATATTTTAAAATCAAGAAACGGAAATTACAAAATTATTATAAATTATCCATAAGGATTAATAGAGAACAAAGCCCACAATACAATTATCTCAACATTTAAAACAAACGAAAATATAAGTTTTAAAGAAGTAGAAATTTATAGTATTGACGGAAGCTAATAAACAAACTTTTTATTATTTTAAAACCCGGGCTACGACCTACTCTCCCACCCCCTTGCGAGGGTAGTACCATCGGCCCTGGTGGGCTTAACGACCGGGTTCGGAATGGAACCGGGTGTTTCCCCACCGGCATGGTAGCCCGGGAAATTAAAAATTAGTATATTATTAGCTTTTTAAAACTTCCATTTTCAGCTTTTATTAAATAAATTCCCTTTTTAAACCTTAAACTTTTAAGATTTTCAGCTTTACCTTTAAATAAAACTTTCCCTGATATATCATATAGTATAACTTCATTATTTGATAGCTTTTCAACTTCAGATTTTATAAGAAATGAACGGGAATTTTCTTTTGTCTTTAAAATAGCCCAACATGTTCCATCAGAATTACATTTACAAAATATACCACTACAAGTTGATTTTTCACACTGACAAACTGCCTTATCTTGTTTGTTAGGAGATATTACAAAAGCAAAAAAAGGAATACATTTTGAAAGAATTAAATCTCTTATATTTTCAAGCTCCTTGCTTAGTTTTTCTAGATTTACTATGTTAGATTGAATATAAAATTTTATAGAGGAGGTGTCTTTAAATGAAACATTCTCATCTATTTCCTTAATCATAAGCTCTAAATATGAATTTAACTTATCAAACACTTCATTAGAAGGACAAGCATTAGAAGTTTGGATCTTATCTTTTAAGCTCAAAATTTTGTAATATATATCTTCCAAAGAAGCTATCATTATAAAGCTTAACATAGTTTTACTCCCCTTTTTGAGCTTTGTTCATTTTTTTATTTTTTATAAAGAAAGGCAACCAAGCCCTCGGGTTATTAGTACCACTTGGCTCAACCCCTTGCGGGGCTTACACCTGTGGCCTATCAACCCGCTAGTCTTGCGGGACCCTTACCCCTTAATGGGTGGGAGCCCTTATCTTGGGGCGCGCTTCCCGCTTAGATGCTTTCAGCGGTTATCGCTTAGGCACATGGCTACCCGGCTTCTGCCCCTGGCGGGACAGCCGGCAGACCAGAGGTGCCCCCATCCCGGTCCTCTCGTACTAGGGACAGCCCCCCTCAAGGCTCCTACGCCCACCGCAGATAGGGACCGACCTGTCTTACGACGGTCTGAACCCAGCTCACGTACCCCTTTAATGGGCGAACAGACCAACCCTTGGGAGCTCCTTCACCCCCAGGATGGGATGAGCCGACATCGAGGTGCCGAACCCCGCCGTCGATGTGGGCTCTCGGGCGGGACTAGCCTGTTATCCCCGGAGTAACCTTTATCCGCTGATCGACGGCCCTTCCACACGGGACCGCCGGGTCACTAGGCCCCGCTTTCGCGCCTGCTCGGCCTGTCGGCCTCACAGTCAGGCCCCCTTATGCCCTTACACTCAACGAGCGGCAGCGTCCGCTCTGAGGGGACCTTTGGGCGCCTCCGTTACTATTTAGGAGGCTGCCACCCCAGCAAGACTGCCCACCAAGCGCTGTCCCTGTCCCCGTTTCAGGGGATCAGGTTAGAACCCCGGTTGTGCAAGGGTGGTATCTCACTGGCGCCTCCCCCTGATCCGGAGACCAGGGTTCTCAGGCTCCCACCTATCCTGCGCATGCACAACCAAGGTTCAACACCAGGCTGCAGTAAGGCTTCACGGGGTCTTTCGGTCTTGCGGCGGGTACCGAGTGTCTTCGCTCGGCACACAACTTCGCCGGGTGTCTCCCCGAGACAGTGGCCCAGTCGTTACGCCATTCATGCAGGTCGGAACTTACCCGACAAGGAATTTCGCTCACCTTCATCCACGGTTTTCACCGCGGGGTGGGCCATATCTTCAGCCTGACCCACGGCCCATTTCCGGGAAGCGATTAATTATTTCTTTTTTTATATCTATTAAGGATGTTCTTTTTTCAGTATTCATTTGGAGGGCAATATCTATGATTTCAATCAATCCCTTTGGCGTCAAATGCCTACCCTCCTTCATCTTATGAATTATTCTCCTGAACCTTATGAAATCCACATTCTTTTTAGTTTTCAGCGGATGTTTAGTGAAGAAATCACATATCTCTTTTAGACAAGAAATTTTCCTAATCCTTAAAGCCCATCTATCCTCGTGATTTTTTCTAATAACACCACATTTGAAAAACCTTTTCAATGCATACAGAATTTGTATATTTCTTTTATGTTGTACAATTACAAACTCCGGTATCACCTGATACCCAAGGGTAGTTTTAGAATTTCTTACAACCGAAACATGAAAACACCCTTCACCATCCGTGAATCCCACAACCCAGTCAGGAGATAAGTCCATATCCAAACCTCCTTTTACAGCTTCCCGGAGGCCAGGCTGCTCGGCGTACGGCCTCTGAGGAACCCTTTCAGCATTAACACCGAAAGGTTTCCTGCGGGTTGCCCAATCCCAACCATTTTTACGTCAGCCCAAAAGGGCTGAAAACGTAGGTTGGGCTCTAAGGGCTTTCCCGCATATAGCCGAGTTCAGGCAGCAATCTGCTACCTTAGGACCGTTATAGTTACGGCCGCCGTTTACCGGGGCTTCGGTTCCCCCCTTGCAGGGGTCCCCTTAACCTTCCGGCACTGGGCAGGCGTCAGGCCATATACATCCCCTTACGGGTTATGCATAGCCTTGTGTTTTTGGTAAACAGTCGCCAGGCCCCATTCACTGCGGCCCGTTCGGGCTTTTAACCCTACTAGGGCACCCCTTCTCCCGAAGTTACGGGGCTAACTTGCCGAGTTCCTTGGGGAGAGGTCACCCGCGCGCCTTGGCACATTTATGCCCGCCCACCTGTGTCGGTTTGCGGTACGGTCACTACTGGTTCATCCCCTATGTGGTTATTTCTCGTCCCCTCCTCGGAATGGGAGAGCCTAATCCAGCAGGCTCACCACCCCTTGGAAGGGCGTCACCACATAGAGTCCCCAGTAGTGGCGGGGGAATATTAACCCCACTTCCCCTTCACCTACGCCTTTCGGCCTCGGCTTAGGGACCGGCTAACCCGACGCGGACGAACCTGCCGTCGGAAACCTTGGGCTTACGGCGAGGGGGATTCTCACCCCCTTTATCGCTACTGATGCCCGGATTCTCACTTCCTAGCCCTCCAGCGGAGCTTACGCTCTCACCTTCATCGGGCTAGGAACGCTCCCCTACCGCCTACCACCTCCGGAGAGGTGATAGACCCACAGCTTCGGCGGGAGGCTTAGTCCCGTTAAATTTTCGGCGCAGGAGCGCTCGGCTGGTGAGCTATTACGCACTCTTTAAATGATGGCTGCTTCTAAGCCAACATCCCAGCTGTCTTAGCGCTCCCACCTCCTTCCTCACTTAGCCTCCACTTAGGGGCCTTAGCTGGTGGTCTGGGATTCTTTCCCTCTCGCCTGCGGAGTTTATCCCCCGAAGGCTGACTCCCGGGCTTGCCTTGTGGGAATTCGGAGTTTGCATGGGTTACCCACCAGAGGCGGATAACCCAAACAGTGCTCTACCTCCCACAAGGACCACCCGAGGCTATACCTAGATATATTTCGGGGAGAACCAGCTATAACCGGGTTCGGTTAGCTTTTCACTCCTACCCCCAGGTCATCCGAGGATTTTTCACCATCCACCGGTTCGGGCCTCCAGTGGGTTTTACCCCACCTTCACCCTGCCCAGGGGTAGCTCACCCGGATTCGGGTCTGCCGACGCCGACTAAATCGCCCTATTCGGACTCGGTTTCCCTACGGCTCCGCCCCAGAAGGGCTTAGCCTCGCCGACGCCGGCAAGTCCCAGGCTCATGTTGCAAAAGGCACGCCACCACCCCAAACGGGGCTGTGACTGATTGTAAGTGGCAGGTTTCAGGTTCTATTTCACTCCCCTTCCCGGGGTTCTTTTCACCTTTCCCTCACGGTACTTAGTTCACTATCGGTCAGGGGGTAGTATTTAGCCTTAGGCGGTGGTCCGCCCAGATTCCCTCAGGGTTCCACGTGCCCCGAGGTACTCGGGAAGTAAGACCAGGGAGACCATACCTTTTCGCCTACGGGGCTATCACCCTCTATGGCCCACCTTCCCAGGTGGTTCGGCTAAGGTATGGTTTTTTAACTCCCCGAGAGGTCCGTGGCCCTCTCCGTCTTACCCCCACTACCCCACTGCCACAACGCCCACGGGCTTTTACATGGCAGTGGTTTAGGCTGTTCCCCTTTCGCTCGCCGCTACTCAGGGAATCGATGTCTCTTTCTTTTCCTCCGGGTACTGAGATGTTTCACTTCCCCGGGTGTCGCCTCACTTGGGTACTCGGGTTTAACCCTTCCCCAAGTGATGACCTGCCTTATCAGCAGGCCGGGTTTCCCCATTCGGGCATCCTGGGATCACAGCCCATATGCGGCTCCCCCAGGCTTATCGCAGCTTATCACGCCCTTCATCGCCTTCCCCTGCCGAGGCATCCACCTGCCACCCTTAGTAGCTTGGTTGCCTTTCTTTTATAATACTAAGACGAGAATGTATACAACAAGTAGGTTTATGGTTAAGTGTTAAAATTTTAAAGCATATGAAAAAACACTTCAAATTGACAAATTAAAAAAAGAAACTTTTTTCCAGACCCAAATCGTACCTTCCACCATCAACAAATCTAAAATAAAATCTTTTATATCTTAAAGAAATAGATAGTTTTGTCCCACTTCCATAAACTTGAATTCTTGAATCAATATAAGGAAAGAATCCCTCATATGCACTCCAATAGTATAGATTCAAATAACTTTCAGGGTCATAAGGTTGATAATATAAATTGCTATTATTTATAAAGCAATTCTTGTCAGTCATACAAGTATTAAAATAATAAACCCTAAATTTTAAATAAGGATCATCATATTTTTTACCAATTTGTAAATTATAACCAATTGTCAAAATTGCTCCATTTTTTATTTTTTCAGCTGATAAAAACATTCCTCTTGTCTGATTAAAGGAAATTTGATAGCTATTAAAAAATGGATGCCTATAATGCCTTAAAATGATATAAGAATAATTTGATAATTCATATGATAAATTTATTGAGCCTCTATCACCTCTCATGTTCATTCTCAAATCAAATGGGAAAAATGAAAAATAAATATATAGGAATGAGCTATCAGCCCAATAAGTATATTTCCAAAGCTGAGAACCCTTATAAAAATTTTGATTATAAAAAATAAAAATTCCCCTATCTCTATAACTCAAAGAATAACCATAACTATAACCTTCCTTACCATAAGAGCCTTCAAGTGATAAGAAGAACTTTGAAATAGGATTCAATTCCCAAAATGACCAAAAGCTCTCATAATAACCCTTTATAAATCCGACATAAAAATCTTTATAATTAGAATAGATAAAGAAATTTTTTGTTGTATCAATAAAAACACCTAAAAACTTATATCTATACTCAACAGATAAATTTGATGATGGGAAATTAAAACTTGGAAAATATAAAAAATAGTATCTCGGTCTATAACTTATTGCACCATAACCTATCCTTGGGGCAAAATTACCTATCCTAAAAGCCATATCATTTGAAAACGCATTAAATATGAATCTAAAACGATTTTGATAATTTATTATTGTGTCATTATTATTTGAAAAAATCGTATCAGTTAAGTTATAGTCCTTCACCCTAAAAGCATAATGTTTATAATACATTTGAATATCAATTCCATAATCTGAAACTTTATTTAAAAGACTATCAAAAATGGTATTATTATTTAAATTTCTATTTACATTTGAAAGAAATTGAACACCACCATAAGCACTAAAATAACCATTAAACGCCCTTGGAACTATTATTATATAAGGTCTAATCAATAGAAATTCTCTATAACTTAAATTTAAAGTTCTTCTAAATTCTGCATAACCTTTAAAAGGTCTATATCTTAAAATCTTTTCAATATCATCAGAGCTTAAAAATGGAATTTGTTTTAGTTCTTCAAAAGTGGCATTATTTACATCAATAGGATGGGAAACAAATTGCTGAGTAAAAAATTGTGGTAAATCTTCTGTTTGAAAAATTAAAATTAATGTTAGCAAGGGATAAAAGTTTAAAGTACATTTAAAACTGCCATTTTAAGGCAAGCCAAAGACTTATTTTTAGACTATGTTATTCTTAATCAACAAAAAGCTTGAATAAGTGCATTTTAAAATAACTTTAAAATTTTCGTTCTATGAAATGGAATGAGGAAGTTTTTAGAATGTACGATATAAGGGGAATTTCTGAGGTTGATATAGATGAAGATTTTGCCTATAAGCTTGGACTTGCTTATGGTTTATATGTTGGTGGAAATGGTAATGTAAGTGTAGGGGGAGATGTTAGATTAACTACTGAGAAATATAAAAGAGCTTTAATAGAAGGACTTAGAGATAGTGGATTAAATGTAATAGATATTGGAATAGTTCCAACACCACTTATGTACTTTTCTCTATTTCATTTAGATTTAATAGGAGGAATACAAGTAACAGCAAGTCATAATCCAAAAGAATATAATGGATTTAAAATTGCGGTTGGAAAAGAAACAATTTATGGAGAGCAAATTCAAAAATTAAAGGAAATTATGAAAAGCAATGTAGTAAAGTCAAAAATTAGAGGAAATTACCAAACATTAAATATAACTCAAATGTACATAGATTTTATAAAAAAGAAATTCAAATTTCAAAAAAATTTTAACATTGTAGTTGATACAGGTAATGGTGTTGTAGGACCAATAATAAAAGATATTTTTTCAGCTTTAAATATAAAATTTAAAGGAATTTTTATTGAGCCTGATGGCTCTTTTCCAAATCATCTTCCTGACCCAACAGTTGTAAATTATATGAAATGGGCAATTGATGAAGTAAAAAGTAATAAATATGATGGAGCTTTTGGTTATGATGGAGATGGTGATAGAATTGGAGTTGTTGATGAGAAAGGGAATCTTGTTTTTGGTGATAAAATAACTGCTATTATTTCAAAAGGAATTATTAAAAAATATAAAAATCCTAAAATTATTCTTGATGTAAAATGCTCAAAAGGTGTTGTTGAATATATTGAAAAATTAGGAGGAGAGGTAATTTTATATAAAACAGGACATTCACTTATGAAAGCTAAGCTTAAAGAACTAAATAGTCCTCTTGCTGGTGAAATGAGTGGTCATATATTTATTAAGGACGATTTCTTTGGATATGATGATGCTATATATAGCTCTTTGAGATTTTTAAAGGAAATTGAAATATCAAATAAAAGTTTTTATGAGAATTTTGAGGAAATTCCATTTTATTATTCAACACCAGAAATTAGGGTTGAAGTTGAGCCTGAAAGTAAAAAGTTTGAGATTGTAAATGAAATGGTAAGAATTTTTAAGGAAAAAAAATTTAATGTAATAGATATTGATGGAGCGAGAATAGAATTTGATGATGGTTTTATATTAATTAGAGCTTCAAATACTCAACCTGTTTTAGTTTTAAGATTTGAGGCAAAAACCAAAGAAAAGTTAGATTATTATCAAAACATTTTATATGATGAACTTAAAAAATTTAAAAACTTTGTGAAAGTTCCTTGATTTATCCATTTCTTTTATTATTTTTTATTTTAATTATTACGAAATTATTTACTATTGGTGTTTTTGTTGATGGAATGACTTATGCAAGTATATCAAGAAATTTAGCAGAAGGCTATGGTTCTTATTTCAAGCCACTTTATACACTTACAATTTATAATGAATTTTATGAGCATCCACCACTTCAATTTATTTTGGAAAGTTGGTTTTTTAAAATTTTTAAAGATCACTTTTGGACTGAAAAGTTATATTCAGCATTAGTAGGATTTTTAAGTCTTATTTGCTGTTCTATTATTATTAGGATAATTAACAAATTTGAAAATTTAAAATTGCCTCTTTTTTCTGCTTCATTTGTCCTTATTTCAACTCCATTAACATCTTGGATTATTTTGAATAATATGCTTGAAAATACACTTGTTCTTTTTCTATTATTATCTTTTATTTTTCTTTTGCTTTCAATTTACAAAAATCCCTTATTTTCGTTAATTTCAGGATTATTTTTATTTCTTTCATTTTTTACAAAAGGTTCTGTTTGCTTGTTTATTATAATTCTTCCATTCTTATATTTTAGAAAAACTCCATTTATAAAAATTCTCTTTATTCTTTTGCTTTTAATAAGCGGATTTTTAGTTTTACTTCTTAATGAAGATGTTTTAAATTATCTTAAAATTTACTTTAAAAATCAAGTTTTGAATAGTATTCTCGGACACCGTGAAATTGTAGGAAATAGATATGATCCAATTCTAAAAACAATTAAGGAAATTATTGTTCCTTCTTTGTTTCTTTTTATAATTTCTATTTCAAAACATTTAAAAGTTCATTTTGATGATTTAACTAAAAAATTTTTTATTCTTTCTGTATCTGGAGTTTTACCACTTACCATAAGTCCAAAGCAAATGGATTGGTATGTCTATCCTTCTTTTCCATTCTTTTCTATAACGATTTCTCTGATTTTTAGAGATAGTCTTTGGGAAATTGAAAAATTTTTCAAATTAAAATTAATAAAAATTCTTTCAATTATTGTTTTAATTTTTTCTGTTCTAATTTCCATTAAAAATTATGGCAAAATTATAAAATATCAAGAGTTTCACGTTGATTTTAAAAACTTTAAGCCATCAAGTCAAAAGGTTGTTGGTGTTTGTCCTAAAAGTTTGATAAATGATTGGGTTTTAATAGCACTTTCACAAAGGTATTTAAAGTTTAGTTTTGATTTAAATGTTGATAGTATTATTTTTTCAAGAAAAAATTGTAATTTAGAATGTTTAAAAATTTATCCTTCAAATTATAAAAATTATTATATATGCTATAAATAATGTTTTGTCCAATAAATAGTGTTAAGTAATTTACTATCAACAACTTATGAAAATTTTAGGAAATTATTGAAGCCGAAGCCTTATTTTTAGGGTAGGTGGGAAAATAAAGAAAAATAAATAGTTTCAGAATTACTAGACAAATCAATAACTTATGCTTTGTCTAATAAATAATGTTAAGTAATTGACTATCAATAACCTATAAAAATTTTAAGAAATTGTTGAATTTATTGGGGGTTCATTGAAGGAGGCGAAAGCCCCCTGCCGAAAAATGGGTTTTTTAAAGCCGGAGGCTTAATTTCAGGGTGGGCGGGGAAAATAAGAAATAATCTATATTTCAGAATTATTAGACAAATCAATAACTTATAAAGCTTAACTTTAAAATTTTGGCACTATGTTAAATGATATTTATAAAGAAGTTGAAGAAAGAATGAAAAAAGCGGTAGAAGCCTTTAAATCCGAAATTACAAAGGTAAGAACAGGTAGAGCTACACCTGCTATTCTTGAATCTATAAGGGTGGATTATTATGGAAGCAGAATACCAATAAATCAAATAGCATCAATTTTAGCGCCAGATCCAAGACTTTTAATTGTTCAACCATGGGATCAAAATGCAATTGGAGATATTGAAAAAGCTATAAAATCATCAGGACTTGGTTTAAATCCACAAGTAGAAAAAGGTGTTATAAAAATTCCAATACCTCCACTTTCTGAAGAAAGAAGGAAAGAACTAATAAAGCTTGTTCAGAAATTAGCAGAAGATAGTAGAATTGCAATAAGAAACATAAGAAGAGATGGAATGGAAAAAGTTAAAAATTTGGAAAAAGAGAAGAAAATATCTGAGGATGATAGAAAATCTGCTGAAAAGAAAATACAAGAATTAACTGACAAGTACATATCAGAAGTAGATAAAATTTTATCAAGTAAAGAAAGGGAAATTTTAGAAGAGTGATAACGATAAAAACTGAGGAAGAAATTAGCAAAATTAGAATAGCAGGAAGAATAATAGCAGAATTTTTAAAAGAAGTTGAAAAAATTTTAAAACCAGATTTAGATAGTTATGAAATTGAATTGTTTGCTATTGAATTTGTTAGAAAAAGAGGAGGTGAATTAGCATTTAAAAATTATAAAGGATTTCCAGGTTATATGTGCGTTTCTATTAATGATGAAATTGTTCATGGAATTCCAAGAAAAGGTAAAAAATTACCAAAGAATGGACTTGTGAAAATTGATATAGGTGTTAAATATGGTGGGTATTTTGCTGATGGTGCTTGGACATATATTATTGGAAATGTCCCATTTAAGGTGCTTAAACTTGTTGAAATAACAAAATTAGCATTATATAAAGGAATTGAAAAAGCAGTTGAAGGAAATAAATTATCAGACATTTCAAAAGCAATAGAAAATACAGTCAAACCATATGGTTTTGGCATACCAAGAAATTTAGTTGGTCATGGCGTTGGATATGATATTCATGAAGAGCCTAATGTTCATAATTATTATAATGAAGCTGATGATGAAATTATTTTAAAGGAGGGGATGGTTTTGGCAATTGAGCCAATGATAACATTAAGAAGTCATAAAACAATTGATGATAAAGATAAAATTACTATTAAAACAGCAGATGGTTCTCCATCAGCCCATTTTGAACACACAGTTGTAGTAAGAAAAAACAAAGCAGAGATTTTAACGGAAATTTAATGCTAATAGCGGGTTTTGAAAATATAGATGAATTAAAATATCTAATTAAAATAGATATTCCTGGAATTTTTATTGGTTCTTGGATAGCAAATGAGCCAAAAGTTTATGAAATTATAAGAGAAAGTAATTATAAAGGCATTATCGCAACAGATAATGAAGGTGGTTATGCAAGTTGGATCGTAAAAGATATTCCAAGTCCAAAGGAACTTTCAAATTTAAATCCTTATGATTTTTATTCAATTATTTACAATATGGCTTTGAAACTAAAAGAACATTATATAAATTTAAATTTCGCACCTGTTGTTGATTTATATGACCCTATAAATGCTGTAATTGGTAAGAAAAATAGAGCATTTTCAGAAGATCCATATAAAGTAATTTTTTATTCAAGTTTATTTATTAAGGCTCATAGTGATGTTGGTATAAAAAATTGTATTAAACATTTTGTAGGTCAAGGTAGAGCTATTGGTGATCCTCATTATAAGAAGAGTATATTTATTGGTGGTTTTAAGGATTTAAAAAAAGATTTATTGCCATTTATGTTTTTTATAAAAATGGGCATTGATTATATTATGACTGCACATGTTTTTGTTCCTTCAATTGATAAGGAAAAACCAATAACTCTTTCAAGATTTTTTATAGTTGAGCTTTTAAGAAATCTATTATCTTATAAAGGGAAAATAATAACTGATGATTTGAATATGAATGCAATAAAAGAGCATTTTGATATTATTGATGCGGTTAGAATAGCCAAAAGCTTAACTATTGATTATATTTTAATATCAAAAGGTATTGAAATAATTGAAAAAGTTTATAAATTTTTAAAATTTAATTATTAAGCGGAGAGGGAGGGATTTGAACCCTCGTCCCAGCTTTTAGGCTGGGAAAAGGCTTAGCAAGCCCCCGCCTTCGACCGCTCGGCCACCTCTCCTAAGCGGAGGGGAGGGGACTCGAACCCCTAAGGGGCGCAATGCCCCGGTGGATTTCAAATCCACTGCCTTACCAATTCGGCGCACCCCTCCTTTCAGCAAGTTTAAAATTTTAAAGCTTGTTTTTCTCAAACTTGTCCTTTTATTTTTTATTATCAGGAGTTTATAATTATAAGTTTTTAATTTTATCTGAAAACTCTTACAATTTTAAGAATTTTGAAGTCATTTATAAAGGAAGAATTTATTTTTTTAGAAATGATGTAAGCTCATTTTCACCAACTCAACTATCTTCAAGGTTTTATTATAAATATAAAATTGATGATTTTTCATTTTTTGTTGAGCATTTTTGTGAAAATACCATAAATTACAAGCCTTATGATATTAAAAGATACGATATTCTTGGAATTAATTACAAAAATTTTGGTCTTGGATGGACTTTCAATAAAAGATATGTGGATTATGAGTATTGGCTTATTTTTAATTTTTATTATTTTTTATTTAAAGGTGAAATTTATTTTGGAATTAGTGAAAACTTTAAAAAATTTTATCCATTTCTTTCAATATGGCTTTTAAATATCTCGGGTTTTGAAACATTTTACAATCCAAATAGTGCAGATACATTAAATTTGAAAGAAATTCCTTCTGAAAATCCATTAAAACTTTTTCTTTTTGGAAGTAGCTTAGGCTTAATATCAAAAAGTGCCAATTTTGAAATAAATAAATTCATCCCAATAAATGATTACATTTATAATTTCAATTACAATTATGAAGTTGAATTCACATTAAAAGAAAAGCTAACAATATATTCATATTTAAATGCCAATAGTATAACTCAACTAATTTATCCAAAATGGCTAATTTTAGGCTCAAAAATTTTATATAAAGGATTTGGATTTGGAATTAGTGAATTATGGACAACAAATGTTTCAGATAATGATTTATTTTTTAGAAGAGAAGAAATTTTCTTAAATTTTAATCAAAAATTTAAATTCTTATCTTTTGATTTTAAATATAGATTGGTTAAATCTGATAGCTTAAAAATGCCTTATTTGAAAATTTTCCTTGAACTTGAAAAGTCCATTTTTTTTGTGAATTTAAATTATGAAGTTTTTAATGGAGATTTTGATAGTTATTTAGGCTTTAAGTTTAAGAATTTGAAAATTTATTATCTTAAAAGAATTAGGAATTTAGGAAGTTTTGATTATTTTTCAGAAAATAATGATTTATTTGGAGTTAAAATTTATTTGTTAAATTTTGGATTAAATGCTCTATAAATTTGCTCAAGAAACATAATTCTAATTAAGTTATGATTGAAGGTCATTCTTGACAAGCTTATTTTTTTAAATTTTTTTATTTCTTCGCAAACACCAAAAGGACCACCAATAATAAAATCAATACCAAAATTTAAATTATTTAATAAAAATTTTGTAAATTCTTTTGTTGAAAATAATTCTCCCTCTACATCTAACAAAATTGGCTTATATTTGATAGCTTTTAAAATTTTTTCACATTCATCTTTATAGCTTTTTGCTTTTATTTCAATAATTTCAATTTTTGTCCATTTTTTAATGAGCATTAAATAGTAATCTTGTAGAATTTTTAATTCCTTTGGCTCAGTCTTTCCTGGACATATTATCCTTATCACTTTATCAGATTTTTAAATTCTTCTTCATTCCTTATATTATTAAAATCTTTATCATCCATAGCTAAAAACTTAAAGTCTGGATTTAATTCAATTGCTTTTTTTAGATTATTTATAGCATTTAATTTATCATTTAATAAACTATAAGCGCAAGCCTTATTATAATAAGCTGTAAAATCGTTAGGCTCTATTTCTAAAATTTCGTCTAAGGTTTTTATTGCTTCGTTATATCTTTTTAAATCAATTAAGCAAATTGCTTTTTCATGTAAAGCTGGAATTCTTTTTGGTTTAATAGATAAAGCCTTTTCAAGTAATTCCAAAGCCTCTTGAAATTTCCCCATTTTTCTTAAAATACTTGCTTTATTAGTTAAAGCAAATATATTATCACTTTCAAGTTCAAGAGCCTTATCTTCGCATTCAAGTGCTTCTTTGTAAAATCCTAAATCAGCTAAAATAATTGCTTTATTATCCCATAAAAACGATAAATTTGGATTTAATTCAATAGCTTTTTCAATGAATTCAAGTGCTTGATTATATCTTTTTAGTTCTTTTAAAATAAGTGCTTTTAAGTTGTAAGCTCTTGGATAATCTGGCGCAAGCTCAATAGTTTTTTCAGCATAAATTAAAGAGGTTGTCCAATCCTTTCTAAAATAATATCTAACACCAAGAATAAAATAGTCATAAAAATCAAGCTGGTAATTATAATCTATTAGAACTTTATTTAGTAGTTGGATGAATTTGTTTAGGTCTTCCATATCATAGCTTGATAGGTAAGGTTTTGAAAGGAGATCATTTTTTAATTTAAGGAAGTTTTCCATAATGTTAAATTTTAAAGCATCCATTAAAATTTCAAACTTGAAAAAAATTATTGTAATGGGTTCAGGTTACGGGAGTAATTTTGAAGCAATTTATCAATACTTTAAAGAAAAACCTTTAAAAATTTTATCAGTAATTTCAGATAATCCAAATGCCTTTATTTTAAAGAGAGCAGAAAATTACAATATAAAATCAATTTGTTTAAATTATAAAGAGCTTGGGAAGGAAAGATATAATGAGGAGTTATTGAAAATTTTAATTAGTTTTGAGCCTTTTGATTTAATAGTTTTGGCAGGTTATTTAAGAATTCTCCCCGATTTTATAGTAAATAGATATTTTAAGAAAATTATTAACATTCATCCATCTCTGCTTCCTGCATTTAAAGGTTTAAATGCTATTGAAAGAGCGTATAAATATGGTGTTAAAATAACAGGTATAACAATTCACTGGGTAAATGAAAAGGTTGATGAAGGAGAAATTATTGAGCAAGCGTGTTTAAGAATTGAAGAAGGAGAAAGTTTGGAAAGTGTTGAAAGAAGAATTCATGAGCTTGAGCATTATTATTATCCAAGAGTTATAGAGAAAATTTTGGGACTAATATAAATCAATTTCTTTTAAAAAACTTTCAGTTTTCTTATAATCTTCTTTTGAAAGAATGCTATTTAAAATTGGCAAAATTTTAAATTTTACAACATTTTTTATTTCAGATGGCTCTATTAGAAAATAACTATGTCCTATTAGAAATTCACTGCCAAGTTTTCTCATTATTAAATCATTTATAAAGTTAAAAAACTTTTCAATTTTTTCAAGAGTCTCAAAATCATAATTATTTTGAATGTAAAATTCCCTAATTACATTAAAATCAGGCAAAATTTCAATAAATATAAATCTTCTTCTTAAAGCAATATCAAGATTATGAACACTTCTATCTGCACTATTCATAGTTCCAATAATATATAAATTTTCAGGGACTAATAATTCCTCATTTGAATAAGGCAAAATAATAGGCTTATTTCTATATTCAAGAGCATATAAAAGCTCACCAAAAACTTGAATTATATTACATCTACTAATTTCATCAAGAATAATAACAAAATTTCCATCACTATTTAAAGCATTCTTACAAATTTTCTTAAAAATACCATCTTTAATATAAAAACCACCATCAGTTCTCGGTCTTATACCTTCTATAAAGTCTTCATAACTATAACTTGGATGTAGTTGAATTATTGTCCAATTTCTTTGAGAAATTTCCTTAGCAATTTTAATAGCAATATAAGTTTTTCCCACACCTGGCGGTCCATACAAAATAACATTTTTATATTTCAAAACCAATTTACTATATTCAGAAAGCTCATTACTTACATAAAAATTCTTTTCAATTTTCAAAAATTTTTCAATTTCATCACTAACAATATCTAAATTATCTTCAAAAACATGCATTATTCCAATTGTCCAAGTTGGCAAATAAGGGTCATCATCAAAACTTTTAATTGTTCCATCAGCATAATCTCCATTACAAGCAAAAACATTTAATATATAACTTTGAGATTTATTTACAAAAAATTCTTTAATTTCAGATTTTGGTCTGAAATGTAATAAATATCCAAATTTATCGTAAATCCTTGAAAGAAATAATGTTCCTTCCTCAATTTCATAAAAAAGCCTTTCAAAACCAATTAAACTTTTAAACTTAATCCCCGTTTTTTTAAATATATTGTTAATTAAAATGTTTAATTTAGCGTTTAAATCCTCGGCAAATGCTTTTAAAGTTCTTAAAATTCTAAATTCTTTAAAAATCTCCTTATTTATCCTATTTGAATGAAAAATCTCAATTATTAAAACTTTATTTTCAAAAATTTCATCTGGGAATAATGTTTTTTGGAAAAATTCTTCAAGTGATTGGTTTTCAAGTTTTGGTCCATTTGCATAGTAAATGGAAATATCATTTTTAAATTGTTGAATTGTTCTTAAAAACTTAAATTTATCAGTTTTATAGAAAAATCTTAAAAATGGCTTATATGGAACAGGATGATTATTTAAACTTGAAAATTTATAATAACCTTTAAATATACCTCTTTCATCAAGTTCAAGAATAAAATGAGGCAATAAATGTGGAAAATTTTTTTCTTGAATTATAACTTTTGACTTTCCTTTTGTCTCCTTATATGTAATTCTAAAATTTAAAATTTCAAACTCATCAAGTTTCCTATTTACTGGTTGCTCCAATAATTCCTCCAAAGCACTAAAAATTACATCACGCATCTTTTCTTTTGATAAGTTTAAAGGTTAGCTATATTATGCCTTAAAATTTTAATATGATAACTTTACTACTTTTAAGTCAAATAACAAGGGATGAATTTATGGATTTTAAAAGACAAACGGAAGTTCAATTTGCCGAAATAAAAGGTGAAATAAAAGAATTAAGATCACAAATCCAAGCCCTAAATCAAAGAATAAATGATTTAGATAAAAGAATAGATGATTTAGACAAAAAATTAAACAAGAGAATGGATGATTTAATAACTTATCTTTGGATATTTATGGGATTTATAACAATTTTAATAGGATTTATAATTGGGTTTGGTTTATGGGACAGAAGAACATATTTAAAGCCTGTTGAAGAAAAGAAAGCAGATAAGGAATTAGTAATGAAACTTGAGCAAAAAATTGAAAATTTAGAAGATGAGAACAAGAGATTAAAAAATCAAAATCAAGCTTTAATTTTCATTCTTGAAAAATTCATAAATGGAGCAAGTAAAGAAGAAATTAAATCTGAAATTGAGATAATTAAAAAGATGTCTTAAGAAGAAGAGGTTTAAAAGCATTCCTAACCTCCTTTAAAATTTTAAAATCTTTACTTTACTGATTTTATACCCAAAGGAAGAAATAGGTTATGCTCTTGTTTATTCAAAAAAATATGAAAATAAGAAAACCGCATCAGGTGAAATTTATAAAAGTTCTTTATTAACTGCTGCTCATCCATATTTACCATTTGGGACAATTGTAGAGGTTATAAATTTAAAGAATAACAAAAGTATTGAAGTTAAAATAAATGATAGACTATTTCCAAAAGGAGGTGTAATTATTCATATTTCAAAAAGAGCTTCTGAAATAATTGATATTAAAGGCAAAGAAAAAGTTAAAATTGTTGTAAAAAGCATTCCAAAAGGAAAAGAAAAATTTATTCAAAGAGGATATGCGAGTTGGTATGGAGATAATTTTCAAGGTAAAAAGACAGCCTGTGGATTAATTTTTGATAAAAATAAGTTTTACGCAGCACATAAAACACTTCCTTGTGGAACAATTGTCAGAGTAAAAAATCTAAAAAACAATAAATTTGTTGATGTGAAAATTGTGGATAGAGGACCATTTAAAAAGGGAAGAATAATTGACTTATCTTATATTAGTGCTAAGAAAATTGATTTGATTAAAGATGGAACTGCTCCTGTTGAATTAGAGGTTATTGAATGGCCTTATTAATTATCATCCAATTCCTTGTTGGATTAGCAGATCAAATATATATTTCAATTATTCCTTTTCTTGTAATTTCAATTGAAAAATTAAATTCTTCATTAAAGGCAGGCATTGTCAGTTTTTTTGAGACATTACCATTCTTAACAATAAGTTTTTTAGCAGGTGTATTAGTTGATAGATATAATAAGAAATTTTTGCTTTTTGTCTCTATTTTCTTTTCAGGCTTATTTTTACTATTTATTCCATTTTTCAGCTCTTTAAATAAATTAAATTGGATTGTAATTGGAATAGTAGGCTTTATTGTTTCCTCATTTTCAACATTATATCCACCTTCAAGAGATGCTTTAATTCCATATCTTGTGAAGGAAAAAGAAAAACTATTCTATTACAATGCCATCATTCAAAGCTCTTATCAACTTGCGCTTTTTATTGGTGGATTATTGCCCCCTTTAATTTTATATCTAAAAAATGATATGGTTATGCTTTTATTTATTGATGGAATTTTCCTTATTTTAATTAGCTTTTTTGTTTTAATGATAAATTATAAAGAAGAGAAAAAAACAAATGTAAATTTTTCCATTTTTGAAGATTTAAAATCCTATCTTGAAATTTTAAAATCCAATAAGTCAGTTCTAATCCTTATAATTTTGACAGCTCTTGATAATTTTTTCATAATGGGGCTTACAAATGTTGCTTCAAGTTTATACATTAAAAATTATTTTAATTTGTCTGCTAAGGAATTTGCTTTATTTAATGCTTTCTTATCATTTGGATGGTTCTTAGGTGCTATTATTATTTCAAGGCTAACATTTGATGAAATAAAAATGCTAAAAATTGGTATATTTCTTGATGGATTTACATATATTCCTTTCTTTTTCATAAATGATTATAAAATTGCTTTAATTTTTATATTTATTCATGGGCTATTCATTCCACTTATTACAATTTCAAGAACAACAATTGTTCAAAAATATATAAGTGAAGAAATTAGAGGTAGAGTTTTTTCAATGATTTATATGGCAGTTATTGGATTTATGTCATTGTCAGGATTGTTTATGGGATTTCTTGGAGAATTTCTAAAACCAAATTATCTCTTTTTAATAGGTGGATTGGGTGGCTCTTTACTTGGAATTATTAGTTTTAGCCTTAAAATTTTCAAATGAACTTTTTAGAATTTTTATATTACTTACCCGCCATTTTAATTGGCATAACATTTCACGAATATGCCCATGCATTAGCAGCAGATAAGCTTGGAGATATTACACCAAGATTAGAAGGAAGATTAACATTAAATCCATTGAAACATATTGATATTATTGGTTTTATAATGTTAATAATTTTTCATTTTGGATGGGCAAAGCCTGTTCCAATAAATATCTATAATTTAAAAAATTTTAGAAGAGATGTAGTAATTATAGCTTTTGTAGGACCATTATCAAATTTAATTATTGCTTTTATTTGCTTTCTTTTAATGAAATTAACTTCAAATAATGAAATTTTAAACTTTTTATTTTCTTCAACACTTGTTATAAATATATTTCTATTTGCTTTTAACCTAATACCTCTTCCTCCCCTTGATGGATGGAGAATTATTTCAAGTGCCTTTCCAAGCTTAACATTTAATAGAACTGCTGAAACTTATGGATTTATTATTCTTTTAGTAGTTATTTTCTTTTTTAAGAACTTAATAAGCTCTTATTTAAGTTTCGTTAGTAATTTATTACTTTCTATTTTTAGTTTGATAGTATGAAGTGGTTCGTTTATTCGGATAAATATGTTGTTGATTTTGGAAATCATCCATTTAGGACAAAAAAATATAGAGCTGTTTATGAAAAGCTATTAAATGAAGGAATTTTAAAAGAAGATGAAGTCTTAGAGCCAGATTTAATAAGCATTAATGAATTATTAATTGTTCATACAAAAGAATATCTTGATGATTTAAAAAATTTAAGAATAACGAAAAGAACTGCTTATTCTGAATTACCCTTAAATAAAGAAATTATTGATTTATTTTTAATGGCTTGTGATGGAACATATAAAGCAAGCAAGTTAGCACTTGAAAATGGTTATGCTTTTCATTGTGGTGGTGGATTTCACCATGCTTATGAGGATCATGCAGAAGGATTTTGTTATTTAAATGATATTGCTTATGCTATTAAAAAACTAAATTTAAAAACACTTGTTATAGATTTGGATGTTCATCAAGGAAATGGAACAGCACATATTTTTAGAAATGATAATAATGTTTTTACATTTTCTATGCATCAAGAATGGTTATATCCAATTCCAAAAGAAAAAAGTGATTTGGATGTTGGTTTAGAGGAGGGAACAGATGATGAAACTTATTTAAAGCTTTTAAATTCAAGTTTAAATGAAATTTTCAGTAAGTTTTCACCTGAATTTATTATTTATTTAGCAGGTGCTGATGTTTATTATGATGATATGCTTGCTAATTTAAGTTTAACAATTGAAGGCATTAAAAAAAGAGATGAAATTGTAATAAGTTATGCTTATGATAGAAAAATTCCTATTGTTGTTCTTTTGGCAGGTGGATATAGCAGAAAATTTGAAGACCTTGTTGAAATTCATAGTAATACCGCTAAGGTTTTAAGATGGATTTGGAAAAAATAAATAATTTAGAGGTTATTTTAGATTATAGGAAAAATTTAAGGATTTGCTATATCGTTCTTGTTTCAAAGGTTGGTTCTCGTCATGAGGAAATTGTAGGAATTACACACTTTTTAGAGCATAATATTTTCAAAGGCTCCAAAAAATACAATTACTATCAAATTAACGAATTTTTTGAAGTTTATGGAGGCTCAATTGATGCTACTACAAGCGAAGAGAATGTTATTATATTTACAACTGTTATAAAAGAAAAACTATTTTCTGCACTTGATATTTTATTTGATATAATTAAAAATCCCACATTTGAGAATTATGAGCTTGAAAAAAATGTAATTTTACAAGAATATAATGAGTTTATTAATGATAGTGAAGAATTGAGCTATTACTATCTTAATAAGGCAATTTTTAAAAATCATCCACTTGGGAGAAACATCCTTGGAAATCCAAAAACAATAAAAAATTTTACATTAGAAGATTTAAAAAGAAGAAAAGAAGAAGTTTTTTCAAAGGATAATGTTATTTTAATGATTAGTGGCGATTTTAAAAAAGATGAATTATTGAATTTTATAAATGATAATGTTCTTTTAGAGGAAAAATATGAAATTAAAGCAAATCCATTTAAGAACTACAAACCTTCAATAAAAGAGAGAATTAAATTTCACAATCATTGTTATGTTAATTTAGGAATTCCGATATTTGATTATAAAAATTTTATATTGGAATTGTTAATTATTTCAAGTTATCTTGGAGATGGTAGTAGCTCACTACTATTTGACATTATTAGGGAAAAAAAGGGGCTTGTTTATGATATCCATACATTCTTGGATTTTTATGATGAGGTTTGCGTTTTTGGAATAAATTATTCTATTGATTGTAAGGATTTTGAAAAAGTTTTAAGAGAAATAGAAAGCATCTTAAAAAACCTTGAATTTAAAGGAAAAGACTTTGAAAAAACTAAACAAAAATTTAAAACCAAAACACTTATTGAGCTTGAACACAGACCAAACTATTTGAGTTTTATTTTAAGTGAATATCTTTTTAGAGGAAAAATAATTACCTTAGAAGAATTTATAAATGAATTAGAAAACTTAAATGAAAACAATTTCCCAAAAATTATAAACATTATTAGAAATTTTGAAAATTATTCTATATCAGTAGTTGGTTAAGAAGCAGTAGAAAGCCCTTTAAAATTTTCAAACTTATGATAATGCAAACAATGAGAAAAATAGGTGTTTTTGTTCTTTGGATACTTATTTTAGCGTTTATAGGTTGGATAGGTCTTGAGCTTGGAGCTAATATCGTAGGATATAAAGTATATCAACCTTGGGAAAGAGGAATTATTGCTAAAATTGGAAATTATGAATTAACTTTTAATGAATTTAATTTAGAACTTGAAAAAGCTGTAAATGATACAACAAGAAAATTAGGTAGAGAACTTACAGGTGAAGAATTTGATAATTTAAGAAAAAAAGTTTTTGATGATTTAGTTGATAGAATAAGATGGAAACTATTGTTAGAAGATTTAAAAATATCACTTACAAAAGATGCTATTGTTAAAACAATTGTTTTATTTCCTCCACCAGAAGTTGTTAATGATACAATTTTTTACACAGATGGAAAGTTTGATTATGGAAAATATATTTCACTTTTAAGAGACCAAAGGTCAATTCCATTTTTTAAAATTTATGAAGAAAGACTAAAAACCGAAATTCCAAGAGATATTATTAGATATTACTTATCAGTTATGTCAAATGTTTCTGATGAAGAAGCAAAATACGAATTTCTATATAGAAACAGAAGAGTAAAAATTTTATATGCTAACATTCCAATATCCTTAGTTCCTGATACTATCAAGCTTTCAGAAGAGGAAAAAAGAAATTACTATAATCAAAACAAAGAAGAATTTAAAGCACCAGCAAGAGTAAAACTTATTGTTATTCGTGCTACTAAAATTCCATCTTATAATGATACAATTTTAGCAAGAGATAAAGCTGAAATGATAAAGGAGCAAGTTAAAAGTGGTGAGAATTTCAATAAATTAGCATTTTTATTCTCTGCAGATCTTGTAACGAAAAACGATTCGGGAAGAGTTAAAAACTTCTTAATAAATAATTTATTTCCCGAAGTAAGAGATAGCTTTCTTAAAGCAAATGAAAACCAAATAATTGGTCCTATACTAACACCTCTTGGTTACTATTTATATAAAATTGATAGGAAAAACAAGGATACAGTTGATTTTAGTCAAATTCTTATTAAAATAACACCTTCCATAGAAACGAAAAAACTAATTATTGATAGTATTAAAAATGCTATAAAAAATAAAAATTTAGAAGGTTTTAGAGTTGATACAACAACTTATATTCCAATAAATTCACAATTTTATCCTATTGTTGGAGAAAATCAAGAGTTTAAAAAGTTTTTAGAGAAAGGGAAAGTTGGAGATTTTTCAGAAGTTTTTGATATTGGAAACATTTTAACCGCTTTTATTATAATTGATAAAAAGAAGGAAGGTTATCAAAGTTATGATGAAGTTAAAAATATCGTTGAAGCAAGAGCATTAGTTAAAAAGAAGAAAGAAATTTTAAAAAGCTCCATAGATAAAGTTTCCCAATACTTGAAAAATAACGATACATCTTCAATAAGAAGTTTATTTAATAATGACCAAAGAGTTGTTATTCTTGAAACGGGACTTATAACATCTGATATGTTTATTCAAGGATTACCATTTAATGATAAAGATAAATTTTTTAATAGGGTTTTTGAAAAAGGTCTAAATGAAGTTGATGTTTTTGAGCATGATTTAGGATTTATTGTATATAAGAAATTAGAGGATGTGCTTCCTGATTTAAGCCAATTTGAAAATCAAAAGATAATTATTAAATCTCAACTATATCAAAGGAATTTACAAAATCTAATAAATGCTTTTGAAAGGGAATTAAAAGAAAAATATCCTCTTGAAGATTATTCTGAACACTTTAAATGAGCTTAGCGGTAAAATACCGACCTAAAAATTTTAACGAGCATATAGGACAAGAGCATATTGTTAAGGCTTTAAGGAAAGCCCTTAGAGAGAAAAGAATATCGCAAGCATATTTATTTTCAGGTCCAAGAGGTGTTGGAAAAACAACAACTGCAAGAATTTTAGCAAAAGCTTTAAATTGTGAAAGTTATAATGATATTGTTGATAATCCTTGCGGAATTTGCTCTTCTTGTAAGGATATTGAAAATTCAAGACATATAGATGTTATAGAAATTGATGGAGCAAGTAATAGAGGAATAGATGAAATAAGGCAAATTAGAGAAAATGTTAAATTTTTACCTGTTAGAGGTAGGTATAAAGTTTATATAATTGATGAAGTTCATATGCTTACAATTGAAGCATTTAATGCACTTCTTAAAACACTTGAAGAGCCTCCAAAACATGTTGTATTTATATTTGCTACAACCGATTTTCAAAAAATTCCACCAACTGTTCTTTCAAGACTACAAAGATATGATTTTAAGCCTATTTCAACATTTGAAATTGTTCAAAGAATGAATGAAATTATAAAAATTGAAAATATTGAAATTGAAGAAAAAGCATTAGAAGAAATAGCAAGAAGGTCAGAAGGCTCATTAAGAGATGCTCTTGTCCTATTAGACCAAATGCGAATGTTTTGTGAGGGAAAAATTACATATAAAGATGTTTTAAATGTCCTTGGCTCTATTGAAAGAGAAAAACTTGAAAATTTATTAAAAGAGATTTTTTCAAGAAATGTTAATAAATCACTTTCAATTTTAAATGATATTTTACAAAAGAATGTTTCAATTTTAGATTTTATTAGGGAGTTTAATGAATTTTTATTTGATGTTTTTAAGGAAGTTTTGGAAAACAAAAGAAAAGATTATAAAAAGGAAGATTTAATGTTAATTTTAAATTTAGCTCTTGAAATGGAAAATTCAATTAGATATTCAATAACGCCAAAGACTTGGCTTGAATTCTTTATTTCAAAAATGTGCCTTATGCCAAAAACAATTGAATTAATGAAAATTTTAGAAAACTATAATATTGTTTATAAAAAACCTGAAAATGAAGTTAAAGAAGAAAAACCTATAACACTAAAAGATAAACTTTTGGACTATTTTGAAAACTCAATTATTTCAGGAATAATATCAGTATCTGAGATTGTTGAAGAGAATAATAAAATTAAATTTTTCTTTAAGAGTGAGCATATTTATCAATCTGCCAAAGAATACACTAATGAGCTTAAAAAAGCATTAAATTCATTAAATTATACCAATAAGGAAATTGAAATTTTGCTTAAAGAAGAAAATCCAATTGTTGGAAAACTAATAAGCGAATTGGGACTTATCAAAGAAGAAATTTAAAAGTTAAGTCTTATTACAAAACTATTAAAATTAACAAATTTAAACTCAACTTTATATAGCTTTAAATAAATTCCATAATCTACATAAATTTTCCCTGTCCATCCAACACTTGAATAAACTCCAAAAATACCAAAAGGACTAATTTTAGATTCTAAAAAAGCAAATTCATCTGAAAATATATTCTCACCCCTTTTTGAATATATTCCATCATTAAAAACAAGATATTTTGAATAAAACCAATCTCCTTTATATGGTAATAGAATTTCAAATGCTCTCGGATAGAGAAAACCACCATCAATGTAAATCCTTTCATAAATTGGATAATTTCCAAATATGCGGTAATATGAAAATTGAATGTTAATCATTTTTAAAATGTTAAAATTGTAATTTATATTGAGTTTTATAAAATTTTTTGAAATTTTTGAGAAAATTTTTAAATTCTTATAAAATCCATTTATCTTAATTCCCCAAACATTTGCCTTTTGAAAGTAATTTTCATCAAGATATGAAAGGTCATTTATATAATCGTTAAAAACAAAAAATTGAATATATTTATTTTTCAAGCCAAAATCAAAATTAAATATATTTTTTATAAATTTCAAATCAAATGAAAAATTCTTTTCCCAAAAACTTAAATAAAAATCACCTTTTGTATTTCCTCCATAACTGAAAAAGTGCCTTTTATAACTTTCAGAGCCTCTTAAATATATTCCAAAGAAATAATTGTCAAAAGGATTATAAAAAATAAATGGAATATAGCTTATTTGATAATATCCCATCTTGGGAATGTTAAAAAATGGTTTAAATTCAAATCTTCTTGGATAAGTATTATCCCATTCATCACTTTCAAGAATGTTATTAAATGGGTCAATTATCACACTTTTGGCACTAATTATTGTGTCTGGTTTTAATTTAAATAGCTTGTTGTCAATTAAAACAGAAACCGGATATTTATATGTCCCTTTTATTAAGAATTTATCATTATTAGTTTTATAAACACTATAATTTGGTAATCCTTTACCATATAACCATTGATTTTTAAATGCTGTCAAATCCAATTTTGAAGTTTCTTCTACCAATTTTATAAAATCTTCACTTCTTGGATGCTTAAAAGCATATTTCTTGAAGTACTCTTTAAGAATAATATCAAATAAACTATCTCCAATAATATCTTGTAAAGCAAGCATTAAATTTTTTCCTCTATTATAAACCTGCCAGTAATTTTTCATTTCCCAAGCGGGTTTTCCTAACATAGGCTCATCATAAGGCTCTAAATAAACAAAGTAATCACCAAATAACCTAAAATCATAATCTCCTAAATAAAATTTCATTATTTTTTTAAAAATTCCAAACACATTATAAATACTTTCATTATTGAAAACTAAATGATTGTAATAATCTTCAAGATAGCTATTCATTCCTTCATCTAACCATGCTTCATAAGCCTCATCATTCCCTATAATTCCATAAAACCACTGATGACCAATTTCATGAGCTATAACAATTGCCAAATAATAATTTTTTGAATTTGTTAGTCTAAATATTCTACTTCTAAATTCCTTTGGATTTGTTATTAAAACTAATGCTGGATATTCCATTCCACCTCCTGCTCTTAAATGACTTTCAACAATTGTTAAGCTTTTATATGGATAAGGATAAAGTTTTTTACTAAAAATTTTTAAGGCATTTATTGAATGATATTTAGCAATCTTTACAAAATTGCTATCATTTGAGTAATGTAAAATGTAAATTTTTATGCTATCGTAATTTATCTCTTCAACTTTATATCTTTTGCTCATTACAAAGGCAAAATCATGTGCTTTTTCAAGTTTATAAGTCAAAACTTTAAAACTATCATTTACTATTGAATCTACAAGATAACCACTTGAGCCAACTACATAGTCTTTTGGGACTTTTATTGAAACTTTCCAATTTGCATAATCTCCGTAAAATTCCGTATTATATCTATAACCATAGGTTCTCCATCCTCTTTCATCATAAACGCCAACCTTTGGATACCACTGGGTAATCTCGTATTCATTCTCAGATTTTCCTAATCTATCAAATAGTTTCGGAATTTTAAGTGTAAATTTTATAAAAATTTTAGAGGTTTCATTTGGTAAAATTGTCTTATAAACTCTCATTAACATATCGTTTGTGTCAAATTTTTCAGAGCAACTATCAATTATAATATAACCCCAATCTTTTGGTTTTGCTTTATCTATCTCTGTTTTTTTAACTTTTAGCTTATTTTTAATATCCTGATTATACTTTGAGTTTGGTCTAAAAGCATTCGCATAAAGATTTAGCTCAATATACTTTAATGTATCCTTTGAGTTGTTAATGTAATATATTGTTTCATAACCCTTTATTATATTTAAGCTATCATCAAAATCAACAAAAATTTCATAATTTATAAAGTTTTGAAAATTTGCTATTGAAAATAAAATTTCAAACAAATTGAAAATTTTATAGTAGAATTGATTTAATAGTAATTTTAGAACTATTTGGCAAGCAATAATTTATAAAATTTTTTAAGGAAATTATTGAATTTATTGAGGAATTTAAGGGAGGCGAAGTCTTCCAAAGGCTTAAATATAGAATGGGCGAGCAAATTACTAAATAACGCAAAATAAATTGGCTTTAAAATTTTCTATATGAATAAAGCAAAGGTTATAATAGGAGATAGTAGAAAGATGATAGAGTTGAGAGATGAAGAAGTTGATTTAATAATAACTTCTCCTCCATACTGGCATATAAAAGATTATGGGGTTCCACGACAAATTGGATATGGTCAAACACTCCACCAGTACTTGAAAGATTTATATAGGGTTTGGAGCGAATGTTTTAGAGTTTTAAAACCAGGAAGAAGACTATGCATAAATATAGGCGATCAATTCGCAAGAGCTGTTTTTTATGGTAAATATAAAGTTATACCTTTGCACGCAGAAATTATATGTCAGTGTGAAAGAATTGGATTTGATTATATGGGTGCAATTATTTGGCAAAAGAAAACTACAATGAATACAACAGGAGGAGCTGTTGTAATGGGTTCTTATCCATATCCACCTAATGGAATGATTGAAATAGATTATGAGTTTATTTTAATTTTTAAAAAACCTGGAAAATTAGAAAATGTCTCAAAAGAAATAAAAGAAAGCTCAAAGCTTACAAAGGAAGAATGGAAGGACTACTTTTCTGGACATTGGAAATTTGCTGGTGAGAAACAAATAGAACATGAAGCTATGTTTCCCGAGGAATTACCCAAAAGGTTAATAAAGATGTTCTCTTTTGTGAATGATACTATTCTTGACCCATTTGTAGGTAGTGGTACAACATTAAAAGTTGCCCTTGAACTACAAAGGAATGCAATAGGATACGAAATAAACGAGAATTTTGTTGAAATTATAAAAAGAAAGTTTAATATAAATCAAGCTGTGCTTTTTTATGATTTGGAAATATTAAAAAGAAAAGAAGAAATTGATTTAGGAAAGGTAGATTATGAACCGTATATACCTGATATGAAACCAAAATTAGATCAGAAAAAAATGGATTTTAAAAGGGGAGTTATGTATAAGGTTGTTGATATTGTAGATGAGAATACATTAAAGCTTGATACAGGTCTTTTTGTGAAGTTTTTGGGAGTTGAAATTATTGATAAGGAAAAGGCTATCAATTATTTAAGAAAATATCTTCTGAAAAAAGAAATTATGCTAAAAATGGAAAGCAATTCAGTTTTAGATGAGAATACAATTCAGGCTTATGTTTATTTAAAAAACAGAATTTTTGTTAATGCATATCTTATAAAGTTAGGGATAGCAAGAGCGGATAGAACAAAAGAGTATAGATTAAAAACAAGGTTTATCCAGTTAGAGGAGGAGTATAAAAATGGCAAAGGAATGGATACTCAATATAGCAACAAATAGGTGGGGTCTAAATAAAAAAGAAAGCGTAGGTCCAGTTTCAGAGTGGATAAGAGAATGTTCTCCTAAAACTCTTGAAGAATGGAAAGAATTTTATTTGAAGAAGTTGGAGGAGTTTCTTTCCAGAAAAGGAATTAAAATTAGTCCATCAGAATACCTTGAATACCTTGGAAGAAAACTCTATACTAAAATTACTGAAGTTATAAGAGCAGAAATAGATGAAGTATCAGAAGAAGATTGTATAAACTACATATACAATCTTGTGATAAATAGAACATTTGAAGGGTATCAGACGGAGGTTGAAACAATTTATAAACTTTTGCAGAGGGAGTTAGGTGTAGAAATAAAGCCAGCACCAGATGAATGGGATAGGCTTTATAATGTAGATTTTTATATAGAAGTAAGCGGTAAATATATAGGAATACAAATAAAACCTATTACATATAATCAAGCGCCAGAAATACATAAATGGAAGGAGTTGCTAAGCGAAACACATGAAAAATTTGAGAAGGAATATGGAGGCAAGGTATTTATTGTTTTTTCTGTTATTAAAGAAAATAGAAAAGAAATATATAACAAGGAAGTTGTAGAAGAAATAAGGAAAGAAATAAACAGATTAAAAAAGCTTTAAAATTTTACTATGAAGGAACTAAACCTAAGAATTGAATGGGAGCCTACGGACGAAATTATAAAAAACAGCAACATATATAAAGTTTTAAAAGATGAAAACCTAACTTATGAAGAATTTTTAGAAAAATCCTTTAATGATTATGAATGGTTTTGGAGAAGATTTTTCAAAGATATAAATTTCAAATGGGATAATGAATTTGATAGAGTTATTGATATTTCAAATGGAAAGGAATTTCCAAAATGGTTTTTAAATGGAAAATTGAATATATCAAAAAATTGTCTTGATTATAATAATCCAAATAAAATTGCTTTAATTTCAGAAAATGAAGATGGAATAGTAAGAATTTATAATTATAATGAGCTTCTTAAAGAAGTTAATAAGTTATCAAATGCACTTTTAAATTTAGGTATAAATGAAAATGATAAAGTTGCCATATATTTGCCATTTATTCCAGAAGTTGTTATAAGTCTTTTAGCAATAAGTAGAATTGGAGCAATAGCTGTTCCATTATTTTCAGGTTTTAGTGAAGAGCCAATTAAATTAAGATTAAATATATCCAAAGCAAAAGCAGTTATAACTGCTGATGGATTTAAAAGAAGAGGAAAAATTATTAAAATGAAAGATATTCTTGATAAAGCTTTACCTGATTGCGAAAGTGTTAAGTTTGTTATTGTTTATAAAAATTTAGGAATTGACATAAATTTAAATAAAGATAAGGATTATCTTTGGGATGAGATTTGTAAAGATGAGAAATTTGAACCAAAATCATTTGATAGTGAAAAACCACTAATGATAATTTATACTTCTGGAACAACAGGAAGACCAAAAGGTGCTTTTCATACGCATAATGGATTTCCAATAAAGTCCGCACAAGATATGTTTCATTTATTTGATATAAAAGAAAATGATATTATTACTTGGATTACAGATATTGGTTGGATGATGGGACCTTGGCTTATATTTGGAGGTTTAATAAATCATTCAACAATTTTTATTTACGATGGAGCTATTGATTATCCAAATGAAAATAGAATTTTTGAACTTGTTGATAAACATAAAATTACAATTCTTGGCATTTCTCCTACAATTATAAGAAGTATTATGCCGAAATCAAATCCTAATAAATATGATTTAAGCTCTTTAAGAATTATTGGTTCAACAGGGGAGCCTTGGAATGTTGAGCCATGGAGATGGACATTAAGAGAAATTGGAAAAAATAAAGTTCCAATTATAAATTATTCAGGTGGCACTGAGATATCAGGTGGAATTCTTGGATGCGTTGTTATTAAACCACTTAAACCTATGAGTTTCAATACACCAAATCCAGGTGTTTTTGCTGATGTTTTTGATGAAAATGGAAATTCAATAAAAGGAGAAATTGGTTATCTTGTAGTTAGAAATTTAAATCCTGGAATGACAAGAGGATTTTATGAAGAAAATGAAAGATATATTGAAACATATTGGAGTAAATATAAAGATGTTTGGTATCATGGAGATTTAGCTTATATTGAGGAAGATGGGTTTTTCTATATCCTTGGAAGGGCTGATGATACATTAAAAATAGCAGGAAAAAGAATAGGACCTGCTGAAATTGAAACTATTATTGTTGAGCATCCGAAAGTTAAAGAAAGTGCAGTTATTGGAGTTCCAGATGAGGTTAAAGGACAAGTTCCAGTTGCTTTCGTTGTTTTAAAGGAAAAGGATGAAAATTTAGAAAAAATAAAGGAGGAAATAAAAGATATTGTTATTAAGAAAATGGGAAAGGCATTTGCTTTAAAGGAAGTTTATTTTGTTTCAGATTTGCCTAAAACAAGAAATGCTAAAATAATGAGAAGAGTTATAAGAAATGCTTATTTAAATGAGCCTCTTGGTGATATTTCATCACTTGTAAATCCTGAATGTCTTGAAGAGATAAAAAATGTAAAATAGAGAAAAATTCCGCTTTGTCCAATAAATAGTGTTAAATGATTGATAATCAAGAACTTTTAAAAATTTCAGGAAATTATTATTTTTTGGGGGGGATTTAATGGGGGCGAAGCCCCCCGATGCCGAAAAATGGGCATTTTAAAGCCGAAGGCTTAATTTAAGGGTGGGTGAGAAAAGTATAATAAAATAAATAATTTTAGAACTATTGGAAAAGGCAACAAGGCAGGAAATGAATGCTTTGTCCAATAAATAGTGTTAAGTTCTTGACAATCAATAAGTTATAAAAAATTTTCTAAAACTATTGATTTAATGGGAGTTTTATTAGGGGGCGAAGCCCCCCGAGGCATAAAAATGGGACAAGGCAGATTAAGAATTTAATCTCCCTTTAAAATTTCATTATGACTGAAAAAGAAATTTTAGAGATCGTGAAAAAGAACCCAGAAGTTATATGGGAAATCATTTCAAGTAATCCAGACCAACTTATAGAAATTCTTGAAAAAGCTAAAATTAAACTTGCTACAAATAAAGATTTAAAAATTCTATACTATAAGCTAAAAAATGTGCTATCTGAAAGGATGGATGAAAAATATGAAAAATTAGACAAAAAAATTGATCAAAAATTTAATGCCTTAATTATTACGATTATAATCCAAACTTTGGCAATCATAGGGACTTTAATTGGTATTGTTTTAAAAGTTATTCAAAGCATGAAATAATAGGATTTAATAGTTTTGAAACTTATAAAAATTACATATAAATGATGTTAAGTGATTGAAAATCAATAAGTAATTTTAGGAAATTATTGGTTTTATTGGGGGTTAATTTAAGGGGGCGAAGGTAAGCCGAAGGCTTGAATATAGGGTAAGTGGGGAAATTTGGACTATGCGAATGATTATTAAATCTCATCCTTTAAAATTTCAAAGTTATGGACTATAAGAAAAAAGGAAATTATAAACCAGAAACATTAATTTTAAGCTATGGTTATGTTCCAGAATGGTCAGAATATGCCTTAAAACCTCCCATATATCAAACATCTACATTTGTTTTCAGAAGTGCGAAAGATGGTAAAAAATTCTTTGAAATTGCTTATGGATTAAGAGAAAAAGAACCATCTGAGCAAATTGGTTTAATTTATAGCAGATTAAACAATCCTAATCTTGAAATTCTTGAAGATAGATTAACATTATATGATGAAGCAGAAGATTGTGCTGTATTTTCAAGTGGAATGTCTGCAATTTCAACAACAATTTTAACATTTTTAAAACCTGGTGATAAAATTGTTTATTCAACACCACTATATGGTGGAACTTACTATTTATTTGAGCATTTTTTAAAGGAATTGAAAATAGAAGTTTTTAAATTTTATGTAAATGATGATGAAGATAAGGCTATTAATTTAATTTTAAGAGAAAAACCAAGAATTATTTATATTGAGACACCAACAAATCCAACATTACAAATGGTTGATATTGAAAAATTTTCAAAAATTTCAAAAGAAATAAATGCTATTTTAATAGTTGATAATACATTTCTTGGACCAATTTACCAAAAACCATTAAAATTTGGTGCTGATATTGTTATTTATTCTGCTACAAAATATATTTGTGGTCATAGTGATGTAGTAGCAGGGGCAGTTGTTGGATATAAAAATTATATATCAGAAATTAAGAAAACGAGGACATTTCTTGGCACAATAACCGACCCAATAAACGCCTGGTTATTATTAAGAAGCCTTGAAACATTAAAAATTCGTTTTGAAAAACAAACTGAAAATGCAATTAAAATTGCTCAATTCTTAAAAGAGCATAAAAATGTTAAAAATGTATATTATCCATTATTTTCAGAAGGCAGACAATATGAAATTTATAAAAAACAATGTCTTGGACCTGGTGCTATGATTTCGTTTGATATTAATGGAGATGAAGAAACTGCTTTTAAATTTTTAGATAATTTAAAAGTTTTTAAAATTGCAGTTAGTCTTGGAGGAACAGAATCCCTTGCTGAGCATCCTTGGTCTATGACACATTCAGATATTGAAAATGATGAAAAATTAAAAATTGGAATAACTGAAAGCACAATTAGACTTTCAATTGGAATTGAAGATGTTGAAGATTTAATAAATGATTTAAAACAAGCACTTGATAATATATGATAATTGCTATTGAAACATCAACTCAATTTTTATCCATTGCTATTGCTAATAGTTATGATGATATAATTTTTGAAATAAATTATTTTCGTGAATTTTCTCATTGTGAAATGCTAAATAAAATTTTAGATGATTTGAAAATTGATTTTTCAAAAGTAAATGAAATAATAATTTCAAGAGGTCCTGGCTTTTTCACTTCATTAAGAATTTCACTTGCTTTTGCCAAGGCTATTAAAATTTTTAATGAAAATGTGAAATTTAAAGCAATTAGCTCGTTAAAAAATATTGCTTTTAAGCTAAAAGGATATAATGTTATTCCAATTATGAAAGCACCAAAAAATATGGTTTATGCTTGTGCTTTTGATGAAAACTTTAATTTAATTTTAGAAGAAGGCATCTATAATTTAGAATTCTTAAAAAGTGAATTTAAAAATTTTATTATATTTGAGGATGTTCCAAGTGCAAGAAATTTAATAATGCTTTCAAAATTTGAAAATTACATTGATATTGAAAATTTCAATTTGAATTATATAAGAGAGCCAGATGCAGTTTATAATAAGAGAAGCTAAAAGAAGTGATTTAATAAGAATTGCTGAAATTGAAAAATTGTCATTTGAATTTGAAAGTTGGGGATTATTTTTTTTAGGAAAATTTTTGGAAATTCCCTATAATAAAATTATTGTTGCGGAAAATAATGAAATTCTTGGATATTGTGCATTTTCTGATGAAGGAGAAATTATTCATATAAAAAGCATTGCAGTTCATCCAAATTACAGAAATAAAGGAATAGCAAAAGCTTTAATTAAAGAAGTGATGAAGCTAAAAAAAGATATTTACTTGGAAGTTAGAGTTAGTAATGAAATTGCTATAAAATTATACGAAAATCTTGGCTTTAAGAAAATTAAAACAATTAAAAAATTTTATTCAAATGGAGAAGATGCTTATAGATATTACTTAAAAAATGCAAATTAAAATAAAATCCCCTGCCAAAATAAACTTAGGATTATTTATTCTTTCAAAAAGGGAAGATAACTATCATGAAATTCTAACGATATTTCACAAAATCCCATTTTATGATGAAATTGAAATTCTTGAAAGTAAAAAACTTGAAATTGAATTTATAAAAGATGGAAAAGTTTTTCAAATTGAAAACAATACCATTCTAAGAGGAATAATTGAACTTTCAAAACTAATAGGAAAATCATTTAATTTAAAAATTAGAGTTTTTAAGAAAATTCCAATAGGTGGTGGCTTGGGTGGTGGCTCTTCAAATTGTGGGGTAATTTTAAAATTTTTAAATGGTTTTTATAATTTAAAGTTAAGTAAGAATGATTTAATTGAAATTTCAAAAAAAATTGGCTCAGATGTTCCATTTTTTATTTTAAATGAAAGTTGTGCTATTGGTAGAGGAAGAGGTGAGATTTTAGAGCCATTTAACAGCAATTTAAAATGCTATGTCCATTTATTCTTTCCAAATAAAAGTTTATCTACAAGAGAAATGTATGAGAAAATTAAAATTTATGACAATAAAGAAGATGCGGAAAGAAAAATTTTAAATATAAAAAAAGCTATTGAAGAAAATAATTTAGCATTATTGAAAGAAAATTTTTATAATGTTTTTGAAAATGTCCTAGATGAAGAACTTTTAAATTATAAAAAAGCTATTGAAAATTTAAATTTTGATTTGGTTTTTTTAAGTGGAAGTGGCTCAACATTTGTAGCTTTAAGTAAGAGCTTTAAACTTTTCAGCCTATGGATCGCAGAAAATTCCTTGCTTATATCGGAAGAACAGCGGTCGTTTTGACATTTTTGGGTCAAGCTTTTGCTTATTTTAGATCTCTTGTTCCAAACACCTTATACGAGCCTCCTAAAAAATTTAGAATAGGCTATCCAAAAGATTATCCAGAAGGTATAACATTTGTTGCTAAATATAGATTATTTGTCGTTAGAGAAGGAAATAGTTTTTGGGTAATTTCAGCAGTATGTCAGCATCTTGGTTGCACTGTTAATGTTGTTCCCCCAAAAGAAGAAGTAGTTAAAATAAAAGGTCAGGAATACAAACAAAAATGGGAGTTTTTCTGCCCTTGTCATGGCTCTCAATACTATGGCGAAGGAACTAACTATGGAGGACCTGCTCCAAGACCACTTCCATGGTATAAACTTGATATAGGTCCAGATGGGCAACTTGTTGTAGATACTAATACAGAAGTTGATCATAAATTTAGACTTGTAGTTGAAAATCTTGGATAAAGGAGGTTAAGTTATGAATAAAATAAGGGAAATTTGGAGAGAATTAACCTGGTCATTTGACCCAAAAGACAAAATAGAAGCAGCAAAAGCAACAAATAAGAATTTTTGGCTACACTGGTTTCCTGCCCGTGTAACTTATAAAAGCATGTCCTGGACATATTCATTTTGGCTTGGAACAGTGCTGTTTTCACTTTTCATTATTCTTACAATAACTGGTGTTATTTTAATGTTCTTATATATTCCATCTGCTGAAAGGGCATATTGGACAATAAAAGATTTAGAAAATTCTGTAAGTTTTGGATGGTTTTTAAGGAATGCTCATAGATGGGCTGCTCACCTTATGGTAACATCTGTATTTTTACATATGATGAGAGTTTTCTTTACTGGTGCTTATAAAAATGGGGGTAATCCTGAATCAAATAGACCATTAAATTGGATTGTTGGTGTAATTTTATTAGTTTTAACACTTGGACTATCTTATACAGGATATTTATTGCCTTGGGACCAATTGGCACTTTGGGCTATTGTAATAGGTGCTAATATAGCAAAATCTGTTCCTCCTGAAAGTATAGTCGGAAAAAATTTATATTTCTTCTTGGTAGGAGGAACACAGATAGATCAACCAACACTAATTAGATTTTATGTTTTACATTGCATATTTTTACCTTTACTACTTTTAATTCTTTCATCTTATCATATGTGGAGAGTTAGGAAAGATGGGGGACTCGCTGTTAGTGAGCAATATAAAATTGAAGCGAAAAAATTAAATAAAAGATTAATTCAAGATGAATACACAACATTTACAATTCCATTTATGTTTAGAAGAGCATTTTTGGTATTCTTAATAACAACTGCTATTGTTTTATTCTTTACAATATTTGCTAAGGCGCCACTTGAAGAGCCAGCTGACCCCACATGGACACCAAACCCAGCAAAAGCACCTTGGTACTTCTTATGGATACAGGAATTAATAACAATAACTACTATTAAAATTGGAGATTTTACAATAAATGGAGGATTTATTGGAGGTGCTTTAATTCCTGCCCTTCTTGTTTTCCTTTGGGCAATATGGCCATATTTAGATAAAAGTCCAGATGAAGCGACAGGTGTTTGGTTTCACAGAAGCAGAATAATTCATAATATTATTTTTGCTATTATAATGCTTTATCTTATAGGAATTACTATATTTGCTATGTATTTTAGAGGTCCATATTGGCAAGTTTATTGGCCTTGGAGATGGCCTGAAATGCCACATATGTTCTAAAAAGGAGGTAGGTTATGGAAGAGAAAAAGGATTTTGTTCCTGATAGATATTGGTACGATTCTTTATGGATATATGTTTTTGGTTTTATTATACTCATATTTATGGGTATTGTATTTTATCGCTCATTAAATCCTGAATGGAAAAAGTATCAAAAAGAATTTAAAAAGGTTGTTGAAAAAAAGCTTGGTCCAGAAGTTGCTAAAAAAATAGATTTTGGTATTAAGCAAATTTGGAATATGGATATTATGGGACCAAATGTGGCAGATAGATGTATAACTTGTCATATGGGTGTTGAAATTAAGGGACTTGAAGGTGAAGATGTGCCTGTTGTATTTAGAACACACCCTAATCCGGATGGAATAATGGATAAACATCCAATTGAAAAGTTTGGTTGTACAAGCTGTCATGGTGGTCAAGGATCTGCTTTAACTACAAAGCAGGCTCATGCAGGAAAAGGTGTTAGGTGGTTATGGCCAGTTTATACAAGAGAAATGCAAAAACATTATAAAATAGATGAAAATAGACTTGTAATGGTTCAAATAAATTGTAATCATTGCCATAGATTTGATAAAGAAACACCAGGTATGGATTATATAAATTTGGCAAAACAAATTATTCAAGAAAAGAATTGCCGTCAATGTCATGTTATTGATGGATATGGTGGAAATATAGGTCCAGCTCTAACATATGAAGGAGATAAATCACACGAATTATTTGATTTTTCACATGTTGAGGCAGATTTAGAAGAAAGAGAACTACCAAAAACTGTATTTACCTGGCATATTCTTCACTTTGAAAATCCACAAAAAGTTGTCCCAGGAAGTGTAATGCCAAATTTTGGATTTACTGATAAGGAAAAAGTTGCACTTGCTATGCTTGTAATGTCTTGGAGAAAAATAAAATATCCTGTTGAATACTTATCAAATCCTGATAAGTACTATGTTTTAAAATTAATTGATGAAGGAAGAATAAAAGCTAAGGAAATTGAATTGGTTTCAAAAACATCTTTAAATAAAGTAGATATGAAAAAGCAGGATACTATAAAAACAGCTTCAACTAACTTAACAGAATTAGGAAAACAACTATTTAGCTCAAAAGGTTGTAATACTTGCCATAATATCACAGATCAGAAACTCGTAGGTCCAGGTCTAAAAGGTGTTGCCCAAAGAAGAACAAAAGATTGGATAATTGCTATGATTTATAAAACAGATTCTATGTTAAATAATGATCCAATAGCGAAACAATTGCTTAAAGAATATAATAATGTTAGAATGGTGCTTTTACAACCCGTTAGTAAAGAAGAAGCAGAAGCAATATACGAATACTTAAAAACATTGAAATGAAAGGGGACTTTTCAGTCCCCCAAATGTTTAATAAAATATCAGAAAAATATGAATTTTTAAATCATCTATTCTCATTTTATTTAGATGAGTATTGGAGAGAAAGGGCAGTTAAATTACTAAACGAAGGAAAAATTTTAGATGTAGCAACGGGAACAGGGGAAGTTATAAAAAAAATTGTAAAGAATAAGAATTATAAAATAATTGTTGGTATTGATTTGGCGAACGAAATGCTAAAAAAAGCTGTTTTAAATAAAAACTATAAAAATGTTTTTTATATTTTTGGTAGTGGAGAAAAACTACCATTTAAAAGTAATTCTTTTGATAGTTTAATAATTGCATTTGGAATTAGGAATATATCAAATAAAAAATTGGCTTTAAGTGAATTTTATAGAGTTTTAAAGAAAAATGGAGTTTTGGTAATTCTTGAAATGCTTGGACCAGAAAATTTTTTAAAATACCCCTTTTTCTTCTATTTGAAGAATATAATACCCTTTATAGCAAATTTATTTACATCTCAAAAAGAAGCATATATTTATCTTTACAATTCTGTAAGAAATTTTCCAAGAAGAAAGGAATTTAAGGAAATTATTGAGAGCGTAGGATTTGGAAATGTTGAAATTATTGATTTAACACTTGGAGCTTGTACGATATTTAAAGCAACAAAAGAAAAAAATATCATTTAAGCTGTGTGCTACTATTAATGCTAAAATATCATTTGTATTAGCAAAATATACATATAACATTATTGACCATATTGAAATTTGTATAGAAGCTAAAATGCCCCATATTGGAATATGAGCAATTAAAAATAAAAAAAATGAAATTGTTGATGAAATAAAAATATTATGAAAAAAACCATTCAAAAAAATAACTAAAAATCCTCTATAAATAATTTCTTCACTTATTCCCGCAATCAAACCTGCTAAAATCCTAAATAAAAAATTATATTCTTTAATTTTAGAAAGACCTTTTAAAATTTGAAAGTTAAAAACAAAGCTTGAAATTAAAAAATAAATTACACTTAAAATAAAGAGAATAACTCCAAAAATAAAGGGTTTTAATTGAAAGTTAAAGTTCAAAGGAAAGCTAATACTAATTAGTAATGCTAAAATCAATTTTAAAATTGTCCAAAATATATTGTTTTTTATAAAAAATTTTAAAATTGTTGAAATTGTTATAATTGAAAAAATTAAGTAACTGAGCATCCTTGAAATTTTAAATCATAGCTGGGTATATATAAGGCTTTAAAATTCCTTTAACTTATGAAAATTTTAGAGAATTATTGAATTTATCGGGGGGTTATTGAAGGGAGGCGAAGTTCATAAGCCGAAGGCTTATTTATAGGGCGGATGGAAAAATAGGAAATAATCTATATTTCAGAACTATTGGACAACTTAAAAATTTTATGCTTCGTCTAATAAATAATGTTAAGCCCTTAATAATCAATAAGTTATGAAAGATTTTCTGAAACTATTGAATTCACGGAAGACTATCAGCGGGGCGAAGTTTTTAAGGCGAAGCCTTATTTTCAGGGTGAGTGGGAAAAATATAATAAAATAAATAATTTTATGCTTTGTCCAATAAATAGTGTTAAGTTCTTAATTACCAATAACTTATAAAAATTTCAGGAAATTATAGTTTTTTGGGGGTTTATTAGGGGGCGAAGTTTTAAGCCGTAGGCTTATTTTTAGGGCGGGTGGGAAAATAAAGTAATAATCGTAATTTCAGAATTATTGGACAACTCAAAAATTTTAAACAATTCACCTTTAAAATTTCAAAACTATGATTGAATTTATAGGTAAAACACCAATTTATAAATTAAAAAGTTTTTCAACATCATCTTTTGAAATATACGCTAAACTTGAATTTTATAATCCTACTGGAAGTGTAAAGGATAGAATAGCTCTTTATATGATAGAACAGGCTGAAAAAGAAGGAATTTTAAGAAAAGGTTCATATATTGTTGAGCCTACAAGTGGAAATACAGGACTTGGTCTTGCTCTCATTTCTAATCTAAAAGGTTATAAATTCATAGCGGTTATGCCTGATAAGGTTTCAGAGGAAAAAAGAAACTTATTAAGAAGTTATGGAGCAGAAGTAGTTATATGTCCTACAAATGTCCCTCCGAATGACCCAAACAGCTATTATGAGGTTTCAAAAAGAATAGCAAAAGAAAGAAATGCTTTTTATCCAAATCAATATGAAAATCCAAATAATCCAAAAGCTCACTATGAAACAACAGGACCTGAAATTTGGTATCAAATGAATGGGAAAATTGATGCTTTTTTTGCAGGTGTTGGAACAGGTGGAACAATTTCAGGTGTTGGAAAATTTCTAAAAAATATGAATCCAAAAATAAAAATTGTAGGAATTGATCCTGATGGCTCAATTCTTTATGATTATTTTTATAAAAAAGAAATTGTTCAAGCAAGAGTTTATGATGTTGAAGGAATTGGAGAAGATTTTATACCAAAAACATTAGATTTTTCAGTAATTGATGACTTTGTAAAAATATATGATAAAGAAGCTTTTGAAATGACTTTAAATTTATTAAAATATGAAGGATTATTTGTAGGTCCATCATCGGGAGCAGCATTGGTTGGTGCTTTAAAGTACATAAAAGAGCATCCTGAAATAAAACGAGCTGTTGTTCTATTTCCAGATGGTGGAAGTAGATATTTAAGCAAAGCATTTAATGAAAACTGGTTAAAAGAAAGAGGTTATATATGAATTTTATAATAGATAGTTTAATTGTTTTTAGTATAACATTTGATAGTTTAAAAATTTTTAATTTAAATGCGAAATCATTTGAATTTGGAAATTATAAAATCCAAAGTGAAACTTTGAAAATTTCAACAGGTGCTATTTCAGGATTAAAAAACTACAAAATTTTAAATAAGGATGAAAGTTTCAATGTAGGAAAAATATATTTTGAAAAAGGAAAGAGTGCTAATTATTTTATTGTATTTTTTGAAAGAAAAAATTGGCACATCTTTGGAATAACCGAAAAGCGAAGTAGTATATGGATAAATGATAGTGTTATTGATTTAATTGATGGACAATTTTTTTATAAAAAGATAAATAATGCGCCATATAAGCTAAAAGTGATAAAGAATAAAATGATAATTCTCAAAGAATATAATTTCAAGTGATGAAAAAAATTTTTGAATATATTGAAAAGTCTAATTTCACAAATGCTCTAATAATTGCTTTAATTAGTCCAATAATTAGAGGTGTTCTTGAAGGTGCTATTGACCATAATAAAATGCTAACAAATCCTATTGAATATAAATCATTTTTATTTATTTTCTTTCATCAATATGCGTTTTATTTCGCAGTTTATTTAGCACTTGCCTTTTTAATTAGATTATTTTATAAGAAAGATAGAATTGAGATTTTAACATTTATATTTTCAACATCAATTATCATTATAACACCACCAATAATTGATGCGATTTTTGGAGGAAATTTCAGACCAAGCTATATATTTAAATTTGATGAATTTATTTATAGTCTTTTAAATGTTTTTAATCCATTTGTAGAGTTAAGAGCTTTAAGTCCAGGAATGAGATTTGAAATTTTTTTAGCAGTTATTGGAATTTTTTTATGGACATTATCAATTGAAAAACATTTTATTAAATCAATTCTAATAATTATTTTATTTTTAACTATTGTGGCATTAATTGGCTCAATGCCAGGTTTTATATCAAAAATTTATTTTGATTCATTTTCACTTATTGAAACAGATACGCAAAGATACACACTTTTAAACTTGTACATTTTAACAATTTTTTTAATTTTGACTTTCCCCGAATATACTTTTAAAATTTTGAAAATGAGAATTTATAAATTTTTATATTACTTGCCCTTGTTGATATTTGGATTTTTTATTGGCATTAAAGTTGTAAAATGGACATATTTTAGAGCTTTTGAAAATATATTTGATTATCTTGGAATTTTTAACATTATCATTTCATTATTTTTGGCATTCTTAATCGCTTTAATTATAAATGATTATTATGACAGAGAAATTGATAAAATAAATAATAAGAAAAATGTTTTTAATGAGGGCATTTTAAAGGAAAATGAATTCTTACCTTTTGTGATTGTTTTATTTGTTTTGTGTGTATTCTTTTCAATTTCAGCTTCTTATAGTGTTTTTATTGTTTTAAGTGTTATTATATCATCTGCTATTATTTATTCAATTGAGCCAATTAGACTTAAAAGATTTTGGATATTATCCACATTAAATTTAAGTTTTATAGCATTAATGAGTATTGTTCTTGGCATTAGTTATTTTTATAAAGAAAATCCAATTTTGATTTTAAATGAGAAAATTATTTTAAGTGTTTTAATTGGAATAACACTTGGATTTGGTATAAAGGATTTATCTGATGTTGAAGGTGATAAAAAAGGTTTTATATTTACCGCTTATACATTATTTGGAAATTTTGGAAAATTCATTCAAGGAATTTTAACAAGTTCAACATTCTTAATTATTTCAAAAATTCTTGAAATAAACATTTTAGTTGGATTTTTATTTTTTATTGTTTGCTTTATTTTTTCAATTCAAAAGAAATTTTACGAATTTTTATTTTTATTATTATTTTCAATTTTTAGCATAATTTGTTTTTATAAAATTTACCAAAGTGATAAATTTTTTAGTGAAGTTTCATACAATTACCATGCTTTGGAGTTAATGAAATTTTCAGATTTAAAACCATTAGAAAAAAAAGTAAATGATATTTTAAATTATGAGTTTTGTAATAGAAATATGAGGGAAATTCAAGCACTTCTTTATTATGATTTGAAACAATATGAAAAATTAGATAGTTTAATGAATTTTATTTCAAATAGATGTTATTTAAATGGTCGTTTGTATCACATTTGGTCATTAGCACTTTTTAAATTAAAAAAATATCATTTAGCAATTGAAAAAGCAAAAATAGCAACATTACTTTTAGAAACAGGTGCCTATTGGACACTATCAGCAATGTACTATATTTTAAAAGATAATTTCAAAAGCTTACATTATCAAAATATAGCCATTAAGAAAAAGGCAAGTGATAAACTTGCTTGGACACTTTTTAATCCCTAACTTACTAAAAATCTCTTATTTATCTTTCTCTCTCCATAATTAACATTTATTATATAAACACCAGAAGGCAGTTTTATATTCTCATTTAAATCACCTTCAAAATCCTTTATATCTTTACTATAAACGAGCTTTCCTGATGGCGTATATATCTTAATAGATAAATTCTGCCTATTCTTGGACTTAATATATAAAACTTTCCCATTCTTTGAAATACTAATATAGCAATCTTCATATTTCTCTTCTGTATTTACAGGTGTTAATAAACCACAAGCAATCGTTTTATTAGTAGAAACACTAATAGAGCTATAAGTAGCACTTGAAACATTTATTCCAGTATTTCCATAATCAGTCCAAGAACCACTTGCTGAAAGTGTAACGGAAACATTTGTTGATGGTGTTAAACTTCTCCAATAACATGTATCTTGAAGACCACTATCTGCTGCTAATAATCCGTCATAATTTCCAGCAGTCCATCCCGCCCTATTTGTATAACCTGCAATATAAGGAATTCCAGAAGCGGGCCTTATATCAATAGCTCTTGCTGATTCATCACCACTTGATAGAATATATCTTACAGAGCCAACTAATGAGCAATTCGTTTTATTAAATCTTGCATAAAATAAATCACCTCCATTCCAAAATCCCGCCACATAATAATAATTTGCTCCTTCTACAACATCAATTCCAACATCATGACCAGGACCCCCTATCCTTCTAGCACAAACAAAACCTCCATTACTATTTAATTTTACAAACAAAACATCTCTATTACTTCCACCTGAAATCTCATCCGCTATAATAATTCCACCATCTGAACTTGGCTTTGCCCATGTAAAGTACTTACCAACCCCATCATCATAATAAGTCCTTGGATATCTAACTTGCCATATAAGATTCCCATTAGCAACATTTAACTTTGCTACAAAAATTTCATTAAATGGTGTTCCTACAACCACAATATTCCCATCAGTTGTCTGAAAGGCACTTGTTAGCCATTCATTACTACCTGTTCCAAGAATTCTACGCCATTGTAAATTCATACTGGCATCAAACTTAGCAACAAAACCATCAACATCACCACTCCAATCATTATAATATATATCCCCTGCCACAACAAATCCACCATCACTCGTTGGATTTATTGAGAAAATTCTAATCCAATCAGAAGAACCCCAGCTTGGAGCCAAATCCCTTGCAGATAAAAAAGAACCATTTGTGCCATTAAGTTTAATAACAAAAGCTCTATTACTTGTAGAACCTTGGCAATTTGAAGGACCGCCACTTGGAACACAGCTTGCACCTCCTACAATTGGATTTCCAGCATTATCATAAGTAATTTTATAAGACCATTCATTCATATTTGACCTTCCTACAATCCTTTCCCAAACAGACGTCCCGGATTGTGTAGAAACAATAACAACAAAATCAGAACCCGTAGAAGCATCAATTTTATATGTCATAGAGAATAAATTGGCAACGATATTATTGCCAGGAGCATTAAAATCAACACCCCATAATTGATCCCAATTTGCACCACCATAAGTTTTTAAACCTGCCCAAATTTGAAGCTCAATGACGAATAACATAATCACTCACCCCCTTTTCTTTTAAAACATTATCTACTATCAAGCTATCCTTTTCGGTATAATTTCTTAGTTTTATATATATAATATCTTGTTTTGTTCCGTCATATAGTGGTTTTTGACTATATTTTGCTCCTATGAAATTATCAGAAAGAGCGGTTTTTATAGCATATATAAGCTGATTTATACATTCAGAGCAGTTTTTATAGTTTTGATCATATATCTCTACACTTAGTTTATTTACATCCCTTTGCATATAAAAAGGGTTCATGCTTTGGCTTATTATTAACCACATCATGTTCCACCTCCCGTTAGTTGAAAATTATAAAGCCTTTTAATTTATGGCAATTGGAAATTTTCTAGTCTCATCTCCATTCCTTATATATATCATATATACTCCTCTTTTTAGATTTAGTGGAATTTCATTATTACCAGTATTTAAATTGTAATTCTTTGAAAAAAGCATTCTTCCGTTAACGGAATATATATTAATATCTATTTTCGTATTAAATGGAGCATTTATTAAAAGCTTGTTATTATCAAACTTATAACTGATGCTGTTTTTAGTTTCACTATTTTGCACTGGTGTAATAGGTAAGCATAATGTTGTATCTATATTAGAAGTGTTGTAATAAACATAAAGTTGATTATTTAAACCAGCTACTATATCAGGTTTCTTATCAGTGTTTACATAACTAACAGCCACACCATAAGTTATGTAAGTTCCAGTTTCTATTACATTATTAGTCCATGTAGGATTTTCTAAATAACCAATACTAGGACCACTACCAGACCATCCTCTGGCCCATATAATATCATAATCACCATCACAATCTATATCAGCAACTGTTAATTCACATTCATTTAAATTAGAACCAACATAAACACTTGCTACTTGTGTAAAAGTTGGAGGATTTCCTCCGTTATTTCTAAAGATATAAATTCTATCATCATCAGCACTACAGGCGGCAACATCCATTTTGCCATCCTTATTAAAGTCTCCTGTAGTTATACCATGCCAATAGTGTCCAGAAGCAATAGTATAGGTTGAAGACCAGCTATTTCCAAGATTTAATTGAAATTTTACACTGCCAGGTCCAGAAACAAAATTAGAAGTTCCACAAACAATATCTTGCTTACCATCACTATTTAAATCCGCCACACTTAATCCTTCCATACATTCATTGTTTAATATTTGTGTAGAATTTGTAATAAAGTTATATTTAAATAATCTATGTCCCTCATCTGTAAATATAATCTCAGAGCCCGGACCTGCATCAACATCCCTTATAGCAATATGATTAGGATATGTTGTTCCTGCTGATATTTGCTGCTCTGTGAAACTCCATCCTCCATTATTTCTTAATGTAAAAGCTTTCAGTTCCACAGCACTTGTAAAAACAAGATCCTTTTTACCATCACTATCAAAATCCCCTACCGAAACTCCATAAGGAACACCATGCTGATTACTAATAGCTACACAATTAAAGTTATTTAATGAAGTTTGAAATGCAACGAAAACTCTGCCAGGCCAACAGCAATTTGCTCCTGTAAACGGTATATCAGTAAGTCCATTATTATCTATATCTGATACTACACCATATCTGTCCGTGACAAGCCAAATATAGCTACCAACAGGTGAACATATAAGGACCTTACTAAATGTTAGAGCAGAAATATGATAATCATAATCAGGATGAGCTTTATTTACCATATTACCATAAAATGGCGAAGTAGGTGATATTTGAAACATTATTAACAACATATTTTCACCTCCTTTAATTTATTGTAATTTTTCTTATTTCGTTATTCTCCTTTAAAATATATAAACCTTTTTTAAGTTTTAATTTATTCTCCCCTTCTTTTAATACTTTAACCAACTTCCCATCTACTGAATAAAGAAATGCCCTTGAACTAACTTTAATAATAGCCATATCATTTATTACTTTTACTTTTTCATCCACACTAATGGGTGTTAAACAAGTATAAGTAATAGGATCAACACTACTTACAGAAAGAACGCTAACTACGGGATGCCAACAATCAAAAGCAGCTACATTATTAATAGAAAATGTAGCAGAAGTAGAATTAGGAGCTATCCAAGTAGTATTATTGCCTGTAAAATGATCCCATAAACTACCATTACCACAAACCCCATTAGGTCCTGTACTTCCATTTATCGTATTTGTAATAGTATAACCATTTAAATAAACATATTCAGCTGGTGATTCTCCAAAATTCTGCCCATTACCAATAGAAATAGAATACTTTGCCTCTAAAACAGGATTACTAGCTGTAAAGTTCTGATGCGTCCAAGAATATGAGGAATAAGTACATACACTAGCTGGTGTTTCTACATCGCCTGTATAAATTGTTATAGTCCTAACAGGCTCACTATTATTGCACCAAATAACTATTAGAGTAGCCCCCTCAGTTCCATCACTACCAAAATAACAACCCAATGGAGGAAAGTTTGAAAGTGTATAAGTGCCATTACCTGTTACGTAAGGTGTTACATCAGCATAAAAAAGTGCATTTCTTGAAGTTCCCCAACAGGAAGTGCAATCTTCTGCTATCTTTATACCTGTGATATTATTACCATTAAATTTACCTGATGAGGCATTATTATTATCTTCATCTACCCAAAATAGATAGGCTTTTACAACACTAGAAGTAGGAGGAATGCCACTTATGGTTATAGAACCATTTCCACCATTACCACTTAAACTTGTAGCATTAGCGACAAAAGAGCCTCTTAGAACTACACGATAGAATTGTGTAAAAGGAGTCCAGGATATATGACCACTTTCTTTCTTGCTGCAACTTGACCACTTATCCCACCTTACACTTCCTATATCATTGACCTGAGTGTTTAGAATGATTAACCACATCATGTTCCACCTCCCGTTAGTTGAAAATTATAAAGCATAATTTTTTTATCCTTTATAATATCTTGTTTTGTTCCGTCATATAGTGGTTTTTGACTATATTTTGCTCCTATGAAATTATCAGAAAGAGCGGTTTTTATAGCATATATAAGCTGATTTATACATTCAGAGCAGTTTTTATAGTTTTGATCATATATCTCTACACTTAGTTTATTTACATCCCTTTGCATATAAAAAGGGTTCATGCTTTGGCTTATTATTAACCACATCATGTTCCACCTCCCGTTAGTTGAAAATTATAAAGCATAATTTTTTTATCCTTTAAAATTTTCATTATGACTGAGAAGAAACAACATTTTAGAGAGCCTCCAAAAAGTTATATACCTTACTTTATTGTATTTATTGCTCTTTGTGGAATATCAATAATTAACACGATTATTTTCTTTTTAAATTTAGGAAGTTTTGGCTCATCAATAATTCTTATATTATCTTCAATTCAAGTTCTATTGCTTGCTCTATTTTTCATGTATTTAAGATATGAGGATAAGCTAACCGTAGCATTTGCCCTTATGCCTTTATTTTTTATATTTTTACTCATAATGGGAAATGTTATGGATAGCCATTTTAATAAGAAGGATTTAATAGAATATCAGAAGAATGTTATTCATAATAATAAGTAATTTCCCAAGTGATGTTAAACCACAAGAAATAAATGATGTTGATTTAAGTCCAAAATATGGCGCTATAATTAAAAATGTTTATTTTTATGACCAAAATGGTAAGAAAATTGAATTTAGTAGTTTAATTGATTATAAAGTGCCAATTGTTTTAATTCCTGTTTATTATACATGTGATGTTGTTTGTAGTACTACACTACTTTGGACATTTGAGCAACTTAAAAATTTAAATGATTTAAAAATTGGTAAAGATTATAAAATTGTAGCATTTTCATTTGATTATAAAAATACTATTGAAGATGCTAAAATAAAATCAAATTATTGTAAAGTTGTTAATGGCAATGATGAAAATTGTAAATTTCTTGTATCAGACAGCTTAAATATAAATAAAATGCTAAATTTGATTGGATTTAAAGTAAAAAAAATAAGTAAAAATGAAATTGCTCATCCTGTAAGCGTTATTATTTTAACACCAAGTGGTAAAATAAGCTCTTATTTATATGGTTTGAGTTTTCTTGGAAAAGATTTAAGGCTTGCCATTTGGGATGCTCAAATTGAAAAGATAGAAAACTTAACTGATTTAGCTAAATCAGCATTACTCTTTTGCTTCCATTATGACCCAAAAGGAGGACAATATGCCTTTAATTTTACAAAAGTAGCTGGAATAATTGGAATTTTGATGTTAATGATTGTATTTTTTATTGTTAAAATTTATAAGCCAAAACTAATTTAATTGCCCCTAAATTTTGCTTTAAAATTATCGTAAATTATGAGAGTTATGATTACAGGTGCAAGTGGTTTTTTGGGTTCTTTTTTATGTGAAAAATTTTTAAGTGAAGGTTTTGAAGTTTTAGGTATAGATAATTTTTTAACTTCAAGCTTCAAAAATATAGAGCATTTAATTGAAAATAAAAGTTTCAAATTTATTGAATTAGATGTTTGCTTACTAAATGAAAATTATTTAAATGGATTTAAACCTGATATTATTTTACATTTTGCTTCACCTGCAAGTCCTGCGGACTATTACAAATATAAAATTGAAACAATGATGGTAAATTCTGTAGGAACAAAAAATTGCCTTGATATAGCAAAAAAATTTAATAGTAGATTTGTTTTAGCTTCAACAAGTGAAGTTTATGGAGACCCACTTGTTCATCCACAAGATGAGAACTATTGGGGAAATGTAAATCCAATAGGACCAAGAAGTGTTTATGATGAAGGAAAAAGATTTTCAGAAGCAATAACTATGGCTTATTATAGAACTTACAATTTAGATATTAGAATTATTAGAATTTTTAATACTTACGGACCAAGAATGAGAATTAATGATGGAAGAGTAATATCAAACTTCATTGTTCAGGCATTAAGAGGTGAGAAACTAACGATTTATGGAGATGGTTCTCAAACAAGAAGCTTTTGCTATGTTGATGATTTAATTGAAGGAATTTTCAGAGTTTCTACATATAATAATTTAAATGGAGAAGTTATTAATCTTGGAAATCCATCAGAATTTACAATTATAGAACTTGCTAACATCATAAAAGATATTTTACCACAAACCAAGGGTTTTGAATTTTTACCTCCACTTGAAGATGACCCAAGAAAAAGAAGACCGAATATCTCAAAAGCAAAAAAATTATTAAATTGGGAGCCAAAAATTCCATTAAAAGAAGGCTTAATAAAAACAATAGATTACTTTAAGAAGGTTTTAGAATTATGAAAGAAAAGCTAAAATTAACACCTGTTATGGAAGATTATTTAAAAAACATATATTATGAAATTGAAGAAAAAGGAAAATGTAGTATTGTTGAGCTTTCAAAACGAATAGGAACAAAACCTTCTTCTGTAAGTGAAATGATAGATAGATTAGAGCAAAAGGGACTTGTTAAACATGAAAAATATTCAGATATTAAATTAACTGAAATTGGAAAAAAAGTAGCTCTTGAAGTAATAAGACATCATAGATTGATTGAATTATATTTATTAAAAAGTTTGGGTTATGATTATGAAAAATTACATAGCGAAGCTGAAAATCTTGAGCATTATATATCAAGTGATTTAGCAAAAGCAATTTATGAATTTCTTGGAAAGCCAAAATTTGACCCTCATGGTCATCCAATTCCTGATGAAAAAGGAAATTTACCAAAAATAGAGTATTTACCATTATCAGAATTATCAAATAATGACAATTTTATCATTATTGAAATTCCAGATAATGACGATAAATTAACGAAATTTTTATATGAAAATTCAATTACCCCAAATAATAAAGGCAAAGTTATTGAAAAGAATGAAGTTGCAGGATATATAAAAATTATTATAGAGAATGAAGTAATTTTAAGTTTGGATATAGCAAGGCTTTTAAAAGTTAAAAAACTATGAAATGTTTCATAATTTTATTTAAAGATATTTTTGAGCTTGAGCTTTTAAAGAGAAATTTAAATATAGAAAATAACTTTTGCGAAATTAAGAATGAAAATAAAATTTTGAGATTTTTAATTTATGAGCATAAATTCCCATATAAGTCGTTATTTGAATTAGAGAAAACTATTAAGGAAAATAAACTTTCAGGATTAATTATTTTAACAATTGGTTTTAATGTTGAAAAGTTTATAAAATTTTCAAGAATTCTCAAATATGAAACTTATGTAATAAAATTAAAGGAGGAAAACATCCCAAACAATGAATTAGCAATTGAAATGAAAGCTAAAAATTTTGATGAAATTTTTAAGATAATTTCAAATATCTAATGAAATTTTCAAATTTATTAATAGCAATTGGAATAAATTTTTTAAAAAATGTTTTGTTTTTTGAAAGTTTTTTAAAAGCGGCACATACTTGCGATAATCTTTGAATTGAAATTTTTAAGAACTTTTCTTCATCCAATTTATAAAACTTAACTAATTCTTTCACAATTTCATAATTTAAATCTACATAAGGGTCTATTAAAAGACTTGAAAGGTCATATCCTTTTGGTCCAATATGAGCATTTTGAAAGTCTATAATTTTTATCTTATTGTTAATTATAAGTATATTTCTTGATTGAAAATCCCTATGCATAAAAACATATTCAAACTTTGAGATATCCTCTGCATTTTTATATAAAACTTCCTTTAAACTCCCATATTTCGGATTAAATGCCAAAAAATAATCAATTTCATATTTCAAATGCTCAATATCAAAAATTGGCAATTCTTCATTTAAATGCTCAATTTCTTTTAAAACAGAAATTACACTATAGTAAATTTTATAATCCTTCCTGCTTTCCATATACTCAAATAAACTTAAATCTCCTAAATCTTCCATTAGAATTTCAAGATTTTCTTCATTATATTCATAAACCTTAGGAGCTAAATTTTTAAGAGCATTAGCAATTTTTAAATAATTTTTAAATCTAAATCGTTTTGTTTCTTTTAGGAGAATATATGTTTTATTTTTTATTAAAACTCTATAAAAAATTCTATCAGAGCCATCTTGTAATTTCTTAATAATTTTCATAGGGGCGAAAGCCCCTTACTGAGCAATCGTCCCAGCAACATTAGTTCTTCTTACAAATCCTTTTTTATCACCTGTATATTTTATAATTACAACGGATTTATCATCTGGTTTATTATCACCTCCATAAGAGATTTTTCCTGTAAGACCATTATAATCTTGATATTTCATTCTTAAAAGTATTCTTTGAGTTTCAATAGCTTTTGCCTCTCTTATTGCCCTTACTACAATGCTCAAAGCATCATAACTTAAAGCAGACCAAGATGATGGAATTGTCTTAAATTGCTGTTGATATTTATTAGAGAATTCTTTTGTTTTCTCATTTTCTAATGGGAAGAAGTGAGCTACATAGAAGTTTTCACCAGGAATTTGAACAGCTTGCTCCTTGATTTCATCCCAAGCATCAGGACCTGCTAATATACCATCGTATTTTAATTCTTGTCTAATATCCAAAAGGATTTTATCCAAATCAACAGCATAAGTATTTATAATAATGGCATTCCTAGTGGTTGGTTTTGGTGTCTCTTCTTTTTTAGATTTTCCTTTAACAGCAACTTTTTGCTCCTTCTTGAACTTAGAAATAGAATTTTTCAAGTCATTTATTAAATCTGCTCTTGAGCCTCTAAAACTAATCTCATCAACAACATTTATATTATACTTACTTAATGCCTTTTTCTCTTTTTCAGAAATATCAACAGAATATTCACTATTAGGATCTTTAACGATAACAACCTCACTAACACCAACCTCACTTAAAATATATGCTAAATTAGCAGCAATTATGGAATTAGTAGCAGCAACACTAAATATATATTCACTTTTATTAAAAATTTCATCAGTTGTTATAGAAGGAGAAATAACAGGAATTTTGTACTTGTTTATAAGCTCAATAGATTTATTATCAATTTCTCTTGTTAAGATAGGACCAATAACAATATTTACACCTTGTTTTTTAGCATTCTCATAACATTCGTTGAACTTCTCAGCTTTTCCTTCTGTATCACAATAACTAAATGTTATATTCTTTTCACCAAGGTCAAGAACTGCAAGATTTATACCATTTTTAGCATCTATTCCATAGCTTAGACCAGATTTTTCAAGAGGTAAAGCAACCATTATCTTAGCTTTATCTGGTGCACATGACCAAAAGAGCAAACTTATAAGTATAATCAACTTTCTCATGGTTTTAACCTCCTTTTATCTGCCTTAAAAATTTTATATCATTTTCATAAAAAAGCCTTATATCATTTATATTATACTTTATCATTGCTATTCTTTCAATGCCAAGACCAAAAGCAAATCCACCATAAATATCAGAATTTATATTACAATTTTTCAGAACATTCGGATGAACCATACCTGCTCCAAGAATTTCAAGCCATTTATTATCCTTATATATTAAAACCTCTAAACTTGGCTCAGTAAAAGGAAAATAAGAAGGTCTAAATTTGATTTTTATATCTTCTGAGAACAATTTACGAATGAAAATTTCAATTGTTCCTTTCAAATCAGATAATGAAACATTTTTATCAACATATAATCCTTCAAGTTGATGAAAAACAGGAGAATGTGTAGCATCTAATTCATCCCTTCTAAAAACTCTCCCTGGTGCTATTATCCTAATAGGAGGTTTTTTTCTCTCCATAGTTCTAATTTGTATTGGTGATGTATGAGTTCTTAAAAGTTTATTATTTTCTAAATAGAATGTATCTTGCATATCTCTCGCAGGATGATATTTTGGAATATTTAAAGCAGTAAAATTATACCAATCTTCTTCAATTTCAGGTCCATCCTCAACACTAAAACCCATGCTAATAAAAATTTCAATAATTTCATTAAAAACCCTCGTAATAGGATGAATATTACCAAATGCCCTTTTATATCCCAATAAAGAAATATCATAAAAACTACCTTCTAAGTCAATTATTTCTTCCTTCTTTCTTTCAATTTTTTCCTCCAAAAATTCCTTAATTTCATTTAATTTAGTTCCAAAAATTTTCCTTTCTTCAATCGCTAAGTTTTTTAAATTTTTAATCATTTCACTAATAATTCCTTTTTTGCCAAGATATTTACTCTTAAACTCATTTAAATCATTTAAGTTTTTAACATTTTCTAATTCTTCTAATGCTTTTAATTTAATCTCTTCTAAATTATACATTTAATGCTAACTTCACATCTTCAACAAGCTTTTTAAAAGCTTCCGGCTCATTTATAGCCATTTCTGAAAGTGCCTTTCTATTTAAATTTACATTAAGTTTTTTGAGACCATAAATGAATTTTGAATAATTTAATCCAAATTCCCTAACAGCAGCATTTATTCTAACAATCCAAAGTTTTCTAAAATCTCTTTTTCTTTCCCTTCTATGAATATAAGAATAGTATAATGACCTTATCACTTGCTCATTAGCTCTCCTAAAAACTTTTGACTTTGATAGATAATAACCTTTTGCTAATTTCAAAATTTTCTTGTGCTTTCTTCTTCTCACAAATCCCGTTTTAACTCTCATAACCCAACCTCCTTTTCAATATCTGAAAATTTTATTTTCCTTCCTTCAAGAAGTTCTATTTCATCATCAAAAGAATAAATGCTTCTTTTATCATCTTCAATAACAATAACTTCTCTCCTGCTTAATAAAACCCATATTTGCTTCTTAATCCCAATAGAGCTATAATAATTCATCTTCTCCTCAATATCAATTTCTTCCTTTTCTTTTTCAATCTCTATAACTAAATCAGGTGGAATTTCAAGAATTTTTCCTCTTAAACTGGGCATTTTAATTTTTGAAATTAAAACAATATCACCTGCCAAAATAACCAAAGGTTCTCTACTTATTAGAATACCAATCTCTCCAACCAAAATCCAATATGAATTTCCATAAAGTTTATTCAAAGCCAAATAAATTTGACCTAACCATACTCCATGAATATCTGAGCTTGCCATAATTTCAACCTCTTTACCATTTAAAACTATTGAATGCTCTGGAATTTCATCAATTTGCTCAATAACTTTCATTCAAAAACCTCCTTTAAATTCAATTCAAAACCCTCAAGAACTTTACTTCTAATAATGCCTTCTTCCTTAGCACTTGAATAAACAACATACCTATTGTTATTTATTACATAAACAATAATTTTCTTATCATTTGGCTCAACTACCCAATACTCATTAATGCCAAATTTCTCATATAATTTCTTTTTAATAATTTTATCCTTTTTCTTTGAACTCTCTGAAACAATTTCTACAACTAAATCAGGAATTCCAAATAATGATTGCTTTATTAAATGAAGTTTATTTTTTGAAATAAAAACAATATCAGGTTGGACAACATTCTCATCACTTAAAATTACATCAAATGGTGAAGGAATAACTTTGCCTAAATCCTTCCTTATCACAAATTCTCTCATTTTAAGCAGAATTATTGTTAATACATCTTGATGCTCAAAACTTGCTCCTGCCATTTCAACAAGCCTCCCTTCAATTACTTCATACCTTTTATCATCATTTAATTTTATATAATCTCTATAAGTCCAAATTCTTTTATCTAAAACTTTCAACTTATAACCTCCTTTTCAACATCTGAAAATTTTATTTTCCTTCCTTCAAGAAGTTCTATTTCATCATCAAAAGAATAAATGCTTCTTTTATCATCTTCAATAACAATAACTTCTCTCTTGCTCAATAAAACCCATATTTGCTTCTTAATCCCAATAGAGCTATAATAACTCATCTTCTCTTCAATATCAACTTCTTCCTTTTCTTTTTCAATCTCTATAACTAAATCAGGTGGAATTTCAAGAATTTTTGTATCTATGTTCTTTAATTTTTTTCTTGAAACTAATGCTATATCACTTGATAAAACTAATAACGGATTCTTATTAATCAAAATACCTATCTCATTTGTAAATAACCAATAATCCGTATCATATAAATCGTCAAGCCTTTTATAGATTTTACCAACCCATCTTGAATGAAGTTTTCCACTTGCCATAATTTCAACCTCTTTACCATTTAAAACTATTGAATGCTCTGGAATTTCATCAATTTGCTCATAAGTCCAAATTTTCTTATCTAAAACTTTCATAATTCAAAAATCTCCTTTAACTTACTATATAATCTTTGCTTAGGCATAGCACCAGTTATTCTACCAACTAAATTTCCATTTTTAAAACATAATAATGTTGGAATTGAAAGGATATTGTACTTTTCTGCTAAGTTTGGATAATCATCAACATTTACTTTATACAATTTTATATTTAGCTCTTTTTCAGCTTCTTCAAGAATCGGTTCTAACATTTTACAAGGCATACACCAATCTGCCCAAAAATCAATAATAATATTACCATCTTCTCTTATTGCTAATTCAAAATTTTCTTCATTTAGATGTTTGCTCATTCTTTTGCTCCTTTTTTGGAAATTTTAATAATTTTAAAATAGAAAGTTCAGCATTATCACCCCTCCTATACCCATACTTTACAATTGTTGTATATCCACTCTTTATATTATCTTCTCTATAAAGAGGAGCAATTTCATCAAAAACTTTCTTCGTTAGTTTTCTATCATTTAAGAATCTATTAACTATCCTTCTATTATGAACAGAATCTTCCATTGCTCTTGAAAGAATTTTATCAACAACACTCTTACAAGCCTTAGCTTTAACTGTTGTTGTTATTATTGTGCCATTCTCAAATAAACTTCTTGCCAAGTTCCTAAGTAAAGCTTTTCTGTGTTCTCTCTCTCTTGAAAGCTTCTTAACTTTATTTAAATGTCTCATAATTAGCTCCTTGATTTTGGTGAAAATTCAAGAGAAAGAGAATAAATTTTTCTTTTTAGCTCCTCAAATTCCCTATTTGAAAAACCAGCCTCAATGTAAAAATCATTTATTTCTTCCTCAGTATATGATACTAAATCACTTATTGTTTTGATACCCTTTTTAGAAAAAATTTCCAAAACTTTTGGAGGTATAGGAAGCTCATTTATAGGTTTCTTCTTTATTTCCTCAATTCTCTTATTCAAATCTTCAATATCAATGTAGTACTCCGTTTCCTCTTTTGGAAGTTGATTCTTTAATAGATTCATATGTCTTTCTAATATCTCAATAGCCTTAAAGTAAGCTTCAATAGGAGAAATTGTACCATTTGTCCAAATTTCAAGGATTAATTTATCTTTATCCATATATGCTTCATATCTTGTTTTTTCAACAGTCCAATTAACTTTCTCAATAGGTGAAAAATTACCATCCACAAAAATCGTTCCAAAACTAAATAAATCTTTATATTCTTCTGGATACTCTTCTCTTGGAACAAAACCAATTCCCTTATCTATATATATTTCAGCATAAAATTTCCTATCAGATGTAATTGTAGCAATATATTGATCTTTATTTATTATCTCAATTCCCTCAGGTACTTGAATATGCTCCGCTTTAACTTCAATTGGACCTTCAACATCAATTACAACCTTAGCAGGTAAAGAAATAATTTTCTCGTCAACCTTGAATTTTACTTTCTTTATGTTAAGTAAAATATAAGGAACATCTTCTAAAACACCCTCAATAGCAGAAAATTCATGAATTGCACCATCAATATAAACTGCAACAACGGAATAACCTTCAATTGACGATAATAAAACTCTTCTTAAAGCATTACCAATAGTAATTCCATATCCTTTTTCCATTTGTGGAACAACTATTTTAGCATAATTTTCTGATGCTTCATCAACATAAAAACCTTTCGGACTTAAAAAACTTACAAGGCTCATATTTAACCTCCTATTTTGAATATAGCTCAACTATAAGATTTTCTTTTATATTAAGACCAATATCAACCCTTTGAGGCTCTCTTAAAATTTTCCCCATATAGTTATTATAATCAACTTCAATCCAATCAACTTTTGGCAAAGACCTTTGAAATTCAATAGCACTATTAAGCTCATAATTATTCCTAAAATTCTCATCAACAATAATAATATCCCCTGCTTTTACAAGATAAGAAGGAATATCAATTCTTTTACCATTTACTAAAATATGTCCATGCCTAACGAATTGTCTTGCTTGAGCCCTACTTTTAGCAAAACCCATCCTATAAACAACATTATCTAATCTTTTCTCTAATAAAATTAATAGATTTTCACCAGTATTTCCAGGCATTTTTCTTGCTATTTCAAAAAACCTTCTAAATTGTCCTTCTAAAACACCATATATTCTTTTTACTTTTTGTTTTTCTCTTAGTTGCATTCCATATATTGTTAATTTTGCTCCTTTATTTTTTTGTCCATGAATACCAGGCGGATAAGGTCTTCTTTCAAAAGCACATTTATTTGTAAGACATCTTGGTCCCTTTAAAAATAGCTTCACACCTTCTCTTCTACAAAGCCTACATCTTGGACCTGTATATCTTGCCATTATACCCTCCTTCTCTTAGGTGGCCTACAACCATTATGAGGAATAGGTGTAACATCCTTAATAGCATGAACCTTTAAGCCAGCACTAACTAATGCTCTTATGGCAGTTTCCCTACCAGGACCTGGACCAGAAACTCTAACTTCAACACTTTCTATACCTAATGCTCTTGCAGCTTTTGCTGCTGCTTCTGCTGCTTTGCTTGCTGCGAAAGGTGTTCCTTTTCTTGTTCCTTTAAATCCAACACTACCACCACTCGCCCACGCAATTGTATTACCTTCTAAGTCAGTTATAGTGACAATAGTATTATTAAATGTTGATTGAATGTGTGCTATACCATAAGGACCTACCTTCCTTTTTGATTTTGACATTATTGACCTCCCTTTTTCTTCCTCTTAAATATATTACCTCTTGGACCTTTTCTTGTTCTTGCATTATGTCTCGTTCTTTGTCCTCTAACAGGCAATCCTTTTAAGTGTCTTATACCTCTATAACACTTTATATCTATTAATCTTTTTATATTTCTTTGAATTTCTGCTTTTAATGCTCCTTCTACTTTTAAGTTTTCAATTACATTCTTTAGCTTTGAAATTTCTTCTTCGGTTAAATCTTTAACCTTTTTATTAGGCTCAATATCTAATTGAGCTAAAATTTTCATAGCAAGAGGAATTCCTATACCATAAATTCTTTCAAGACCTATAAAAACAGGCTTATTTTTTGGTAAATCAACACCAGCTATCCTTGCCATAATTTATTACCCCTGTCTTTGATTATGCTTAGGATTTTCACAAATTATCATAACTTTTCCTCTCCTTTTTATAACTTTACATTTATCACATCTTTTTTTAACAGAAGCTCTTACTTTCATAAGTGCTGAAAATTTTAAAGCACATAGTTTAAAATTTCAAACTAATTTATGTTCCTAATTATCTCGTTAATTGTTGATTCATCGGAATTTTCATTTTCAAGACCTATATCTCTTAAAATTTATAAAAATAATTTTTATGTTCTTGAAATTACTGGAAATCTTTGGTTTTTAGAAAATTTAAAATCAAACCCAATTTTACTTGTAAAAGATCTAAATCAGCCATCTTATGATATTGAAATTATAAATGATACAATTTTTATTGCTCATGAAGGAACAATTTCAAAATTTTATAAAAAGAAATTAGAGCATATAATAACGGATTTTCCAAGATATGAAATAAATTCAACAATAAAAATTACAAAAGATACATCAAATAGCCTTTTCATAGCAGTAAGAGATAAAGTTTATAAACTAAAACAAAACAAACTATTCCTGATAGCTCGTGGTTTTTATGAGCCAATAAAAATTAAAAGTGATAAAAGCGGAAAAATTTTTATAATTGCTAAAATTGATGAGGAAAATGTTGGCATTTTTCCTCTATATGAAGGACTAAATTATAATGATATTGAGCCACTTATAAAATTTAATTGTAATGAAATTCCTACTTCAATTATAATTCAAAATGAGAAAATAATTGTAAGCTTTAAGGATGGTAAAATTTTAGAATGGAGCAGATTTAAGGATGTTTTCAAAAGTAAAATTTTACTTGATAGTAATTATGAGATTTCCGATCTACAAGCTTATGAAAATTACATTTATTTTATTGATTTTTTAAATGGAAAAATTTACAAACTTAAATGAATGACTTAATTAAAGTTTTTAAAAATGTTGAATTTTCATATTTGGATATAATAGATTTTTTATTGTTATGGTTTATAGTTTTTCAGTTTTTAAAGTTGTTTAAAGGGACAAGAACTTTATATATTATTTTAGGTGTTCTTATATTGCTAATTATCATTTTTTTATCAGATATATTAAAGTTGTCAGCAATGAGTTTTCTAATAAATTCCTTCAAGACCGTAGGACTTATAGCACTTATCATTTTATTTCAAATGGAGATAAGAAGATTGTTAGCAAGTATTGGACAAAGTAGAATTTTAAGATTACTTACAAAATCACCTAAAATTCCATTAGAAGAGATTATAGATGCTTGTTATAGAATAAGTGAGAAAGGTTATGGTGCTTTAATAGTTCTTCAAAATAGAATGAATTTAGAAGCTTTTACAGAAGGCGGTATTGAAATAGATGCCAAAATATCTTCTCATTTAATAGAAAGTATATTTTATCCAGATAATCCACTACATGATGGAGCAATTATTGTAAAAGAAGATAGAATATCCTATGCAGGTGTTAGACTACCAAGAAGTTCAAAACTTACAGATCCTCTATTGGGAACAAGACACGAAGCAGCAGTAGGTATAACTGAACTTTGCGATGCTATATCAATTGTTATATCAGAAGAAAGACAAACTGTAAGAATGGCTTTTAAGGGAGAACTATCTTCTCCTCTTGAAAAGGATGAATTAAGAGAGAGAATAATAAGTATTTTATATGGAAAACAATAAAGCAATTTTTTTATTATCCTTTTTGATTAGCTTATTCGTATTTATTTATGTAAAGCTTGATAAAGTTATAAGAGTTAATTTTGAATACAATTTAGAATTGAATTATCCAAATTATTTTAGAATCATTCCAAGCACAAATAAAATTTATGTTGAAGTTTCAGCCAAAGCAAAAGATTTATTTTTTTTAGCATTTAAGAAAAAATTATTAGAAATAAATATAGAGCCACAGAGAATTGGACATTTATCAATAGTTTTAAAAGATTTTTTTACCTTTCCTAATGAGATAAAAATTATTAGAATTTATCCTGAAACATTAAGTGTTATTATTGAAAAAATTGTTCAAAAAAGAAGAGAAGTAAAAGTTAATTTAATAGGAAAACCAAAAGAAGGATATTTTGTAGATAGCATAATCGTTGAGCCAAAATTTGTAGATGTTATTGCATCGGAAAGCCAATCCTTAAACATTCCCTATATTCAAACAGAAGACATTGATATATCAAATAGATCAAAAACATTTGAAATTAAACTTCCTCTTAAAAAACCATTTGAAGATATTAAAGTTATTCCAGAAAGTGTAAATGTAAAAATAATTATTAACTCTCATTAGCTTAAGGCATCAGAATTTATCCTTTAAAATTTAAAACTTGAAGGAAATAAGTAATGAAATTCATGCTATTGATGTTATCCAAAGTATTCAAACAACAAAAACACCTCTTACAATCATTATTATTTCAGAAGGAAATAAAGCTGAAAAAATTGCTAAAATTTATGTAAATGATAGAAAAATTTATCATGCTGAATATGAGAGCTATGTTGGAATTGAAGCCCTAAAAAGAATTATTAAACTTCCTATAAAACGTGTTTATATTATTAAAACAAACAATTTAATAAAAGAAAAAACAATGGATCTTAAAGTTGATGAAGCATTACTAAATTTAACATTTCAAACTCAAAATTTATCATCTTTTACAACATTCATAGATGCTAACACTATTGTAAATGAATTACAAAAAATTGGCTCAATAATATGTATTTTGTATTATTTTGAAAGTGATAAATCAGAAATTATTGAAATTGAATATGTTGATTTTGCTTTTTCAAATAAAAAAATAGAAATAGCGGATAGAGTTTCAGAATTTATTAAAAAATTTGGGAAATTTATAGAACAGAATGAAACTTTTATTCTTGAAAGAGAAATTGTATATATTTTTCACAGGACAATAAGCACTTATCTTGTAATTGTCGCTAAGAATGATGTTCAAATTGACCTTATTAGAATTATTATTAAAAAAATAATTTAGGGGCAGAAAGCCCCCTACTCTTTTAATTCAATCTGTATTTCCCTACCTTTTTGTTTTTCAGATTTTGGAATAATTAATTTCAAAACACCATTCTTAAATTGAGCAGAAATTTTATCTATTTCAACATCAGTTGGTAATGAAATCTCAGTATGGAATTTACCATACCATATTGATTGATAATGAATTTGAGTTCTTTCTTTTCTTTCATAATGCTCTTTCTTTTCACCAGTAATTGTAAGAACATTATCTTTTACATGAACCTTTACATCTTCCTTATTTACACCTGGAAGCTCAACAATAACTTCATATCTATCATCCTCTTCAATCATATCTACATTTGGAGACCATACGATGGACTTTTTATCTTCCAAATTTGATACTGCTTCAGAGAAGGATCTTTCAAACTCCCTAAGTAGTGAAAATGGTCTCTCAAAAATCTCATCAATTATTGACCTTCTAACAGGCAACCTTCTCATATTCTCACCTCCTTTTTAAGGGTTTTGTTATTTAGGGTGAAAATTTTAAAGTTAGTTAACAGTTTATGAAAACCTTAAAAAATTTCTTTAATTTTTTATGCTTTATAATATGAAACTTTATTTTAAGAGGGGCAGAAAGCCCCTTAATAAGAAACATTCAAACCAGCGGTAATTCCAAGCCTTGTAACAGGTGAGTTTTTACCCATTATTGAAAATCCATAATAACCATATTCATCAGCTGCTCCCAATTTAGCCCAAACTGAAATAGGACCAGTTTTATATTTTAGATATGGCATTATTGAAAAATTAGAGGAAGAAGAAACAGTAGTGTTTCCTACTTTGCCTTCTGTTTTTAATCTATAGATAAGGTCAAGTCCTAAGCTAAAAGAAGCTACTTCAGAAATTCCAAATTTATATCCTCCACCTACAATAAGTGCTAATTGATCTCCTAAATCATATTTTACATTATCTTCAGTTTTTTCTAAGGTTAAGGCGTAATTAACATTAGCATGAAAATCACCTGCTCCTGCCATAAATGGAACATTAGCTCCAAGACCAATTAAAACAGCATTCTGTCTATCTGAATTCGGCCACTTATCTCCACTAGCTTGAGGTCCTAAATCAAGTTGAAAGCCAACAAAACCATTAAAAAATACATATGAGCCACCAAGTAATAAATTCAAGTATTGAGGAGAAAATCCAGAACTAACAGAGGCACCAGATGAAGAAAATTGATGTTGTGAAAACTTGAAATCAACACCAGCATAAACCTTAGGACCAACCTCAGGTGAGAGAATATAGTATTTAGCATTTAGACCAAGATTTAGAATAGAAAAGGTAGCGCCAAAATCTTGGGCTTTACCGGTTGAATCATATTCTTGACTTGTAGAGCCATATCCAACATTCAGACCAGCAGAGAATTTTTCAGCATATGCGACACCAAACAATATAATCATTATGGTTATGAGCATTCTCATATTCTTTACCTCCTTTTGTAAAGTTTTAAAAGTTTAAGGCATAGCTAATAAAATGCTCAAAAAACAAAAATTTTATTTTGGTATATAGGTCAAAATTCTTTTACGATCTTTTTCTAAAACTTTTTTAAGATAATATCCTGTATATGAATTATTACAATTAGCAACATCTTCTGGTGTCCCTTCTGCTACAATATATCCACCTTTATCTCCACCCTCAGGTCCCAAATCTATTACCCAATCAGCACATTTTATTACATCTAAATTATGCTCAATAACAATAACAGTATTTCCTTTATCTACAAGTCTTTGTAAAACATCTATCAATTTTTTAACATCATCAAAATGTAATCCTGTTGTAGGCTCATCAAGAATATATAAAGTTCTTCCTGTATCAACTTTACTTAATTCTTTCGCTAATTTTATTCTTTGGGCTTCACCACCTGAAAGTGTCGTTGCAGGTTGTCCAAGTTTAATATATCCAAGTCCAACATCTTCCAAAAGCTTTAATTTTCTATAAATTTTTGGAATATCTTCAAAGAATTTTAATGCCGATGAAACAGTCATATCCAAAACATCCGCTATATTTTTATCTTTATATCTAACCTCTAAGGTTTCAGAATTATATCTCTTTCCTTTACAAACTTCACATGGAACATAAATATCTGGTAAAAAGTACATTTCAACCTTAATATAACCTTCACCATTACAAGCTGAGCATCTTCCTTCCTCTTTATTAAATGAAAATCTTCCCTTACTATAACCTCTTGCTCTTGCTTCTTTTGTTAATGAAAAAACTTCTCTTATATCTGTAAATACACCTGTATATGTTGCGGGATTGCTTCTTGGCGTTCTACCAATAGGTGATTGGTCAACATTTATAACTTTATCAATATACTCTAAACCTTCAATCCTATCATATTCAAGTGGTTGCTCCTTTGATTTATAAAGCTCCCTTTTTAATGCTTTATACAATGTATCAATAATTAAGGATGATTTGCCACTACCAGAAACGCCTGTTATGACAACAAAAAGTCCAATTGGAATTTTTAAATTTATATTCTTTAAATTGTTTCCTCTTGCTCCATATAATGTTAAGAAAAATTTAGAAGGTTTTCTTCTTGTTATTGGAATAGGTATAGATAATTCACCAAGAAGATATTTAGCAGTTAATGATTTATCTTTAAATTTTTCTAATTCATTTGGCTTACCATATGCAACAACATAACCACCATTTTCACCTGCATAAGGTCCAAGGTCAATTATATAATCAGCTTGTCTAATTGTATTTTCATCATGCTCAACAACAATAACAGTATTTCCTAAATCTCTTAATTGTTTTAATGTATTTATAAGCCTTTGAGTATCTCTTGGATGCAAACCTATACTTGGCTCATCAAGAATATAAATTACACCTGTTAATCCTGAACCTATTTGTGTAGCAAGTCTAACTCTCTGCTCTTCTCCACCTGATAAACTTTCAGTCGTTCTATCTAAGGTTAGATAATCAAGTCCAACTTCAATTAAGAATTTTAATCTACTCTTTATTTCTTTAATAATTTTCTCTGCAATAATTTTTGACTTTTCATTTTCAAATGTTAAATTTTCAAGAAAATCATAAGCATCCTTAACACTCATTTTTGTAAATTCCCATATATTTATACCATTTACTTTAACGCAAAGTGCTTCCTCCTTCAATCTTGCGCCATTACAAACAGGACACTTTACATAAATCATATATTTTTCAATTTCTTCCTTTATAAATTCAGAATCCGTTTCATTATACCTTCTGTAAAGATAAGGAATTACACCTTCCCAATAAGTGTAATGATTTGCCCCATATAAAACTGCTTCTTTAAATGATTCGGGAAGTTCTTTCCAAGGTTTTTTTAAATTAACATTATAAATCCTTGATAATTCTAACAAGTATTCCTTAATGCGGAAATTTGGCTCACCAATAGGCTCAATAGCTCCTTCTAAAATACTTAAATTTTCATCTTTAATAAGTAAGCTTGGGTCTATTTCTATTTTAAATCCTAAACCATGACATTCAGGACATGCTCCATAAGGACTATTAAATGAAAATAATCTTGGCTCAAGCTCACTTAAAGAAAATTCACATTTTGGACAAGATAAATGCTCTGAAAAAATTATTTCTTTAACACTATCATTTTCACTATATTCAACAATTACAAGACCATTTGCCTCTTTTAATGAAAATTCTATACTTTCAAATAATCTTTGCTTTACCTCCTCTCTCAAAACAATTCTATCAATTATAATATCAATATTGTGTTTTTTATTTTTATCAAGTTCAGGAATTTCTTCAATATAAATTTCGCCATCTATTCTAAATTTATTAAATCCCATTCTCAAATACTTTTCAAATAATTTTTTATATTCTCCCTTTTTCCCTCTTACAACAGGTGCCATTATTGTAATTCTTGTTCCAATTGGAAAACTTAAAACCTTATTTACAATTTCATCTATGCTCCACTTTTGTAAAGGAATATCATCCTTAGGACAATAAGGAATTCCAACCCTTGCGAAAAGCAATCTTAAATAATCATATATTTCAGTAGTTGTAGCAACTGTTGAACGCGGATTTTTTTGAATTTTCCTCTGCTCAATAGCGATAGCAGGCGAAAGCCCCTCTATACTATCAACATCAGGCTTTTCCATTATTCCAAGAAATTGACGAGCATAAGCACTTAAACTTTCAACATATCTTCTTTGACCTTCTGCGTAAATTGTTTCAAATGCTAATGAAGATTTACCACTTCCAGAAACACCTGTTATTACAACAAGCTTTCCTCTTGGAATTTTAACATTTATATTTTTAAGATTATTTTGTCTTGCTCCTGTTATAATTATGTACTTTTTTTCCATAATAAAGTCTAAAATTTTAAGGGTAAAGCGAAGCTGTTGAAAAAGCGAAAAATATGAGTTAAGAGCAAATGACTTTTGGTTTATTATCTTCAATAATTAAATTTCCAATTTTTGGCTCTCTATCATGCTCAAAAATCATTAAGTAATTGTTTTTTAAAATTAAGTTATAAATTTTATAACGAGCATATAAACTATCAACAGGATACAAATCATAACCCATAATATAAGGATAATGAATATGGTGAATTGTAGGAACTAAATCTGCCATAAAAATTAAACCTTTACCAAACCTTTCAATAATAACAACTTGATGACCTCTTGTATGCCCACCTGTTAAAACTAAATATATTCCATCCTCAACTTTATAATCACCTTCAATTAAAATCAATCTGTCTTTTATTGGCTCAATTCTTTCTTTAATATAACTTGCTCTGCTTCTTAAATGTGGGAAATTGGCATCTTGCCACTCCATAGACTGAACAATTACCTTTGCCTTCTTAAAGTTATAATTTACATAACCTGCCATATGGTCAAAATGTAAATGTGTAGCAATAATATAATCAACATCTTCTGGTCCAAAATCTAAACTATAAAATAAATCCTCTTCTTTAACATCGTAAATATCTTTGAACTTTTCATCCCAATTTTTACCAATTCCAACATCAATTAAATAAATATGTTTATTTGTTTTTACTAATAATGGATGACTTGCCATAGGTATTCTATTCCTTTCATCAGGTTTTATTAACTTTTCCCATATAACTTTTGGAACAACACCAAACATCGCACCACCATCAAGTGCAAATTTACCTCCATTTAAATGATAAATTTCCCAATCACCAACTTTAAGAACATTCATTTCAGTTCCACCTCATATATACATATATTTTTATCTTTCACTAAACGAGCAATGATAATTCTTGAAAAATAATCAAATTTGTAGTTGTTGTAAATAGTTTTTGCTTTGCTTGTATGATCTATGAAAAAATAGTTATTTTTATAGCCTAAGACAAATGTCCAACCATCTGCTGAAAGCTTATATTTTAAATCTTTTATTAAGAAAACGAAATTTTGAATTTTGAAATTTTTTATATCTAAAATTTTTGGTTCTTCAATTTTACTTTCAGTTAAAATGAGATTTTTAACATTTTTAAACTCACTTAAACAAATAGAATTATTTTTATCAAGTTTTCCACCATTTAAACTATTTAAAGATATTTCAAGTAATAAAAACCAAATCATTTTTTATCCTCCTTTTTTGGTCTAAATGAATATATACAAACATGGTCTTTTAAGTATCTAACCGCTAAATACCTTGTAAATAGAAATATAACTAAACTATCAACTTGAACTCTCATTCTACTTTCAGGGTCAATATAAATTTCAATTTCATCTGATTTAATAATTCTTAAAAATTTATTATCACTTGCCTTTAAAAATATGCTTCTTCTAATTTTATCCCAATTTTCAACCTTAAAATAATTTAACACATCAAATTCAAAACCCTTTGAAAAAATTTCCTCTGGAAACGAGCCAGCAAATTTACTAAATTCACTATGACAAATTTGATTATCCTCCTCTAAAATGCCTCCATCAAGAACCATAAACTGACTAAAAACGAAAATTAACATACGAAAATTTTAAAGTTTGGACTTAATGCTTTTAACTACTTACTTAAAAACCTTTTTCCCATCAATTATATATATTCCTCTTCTCGTGTTATTAACTTTCCTTCCTGTTATGTCATAAGTGCCTTTTATAAGTTTTTTATTTTCAATTTTTTCTGATATACTAATTGAGCTTAAAATTTTTCCGCTTAATATAGGTATTTTATTTGTCCAAGTAAATGAATTTTTATAATAAGTTTGATATAATGAATCTTGAAACATTCTAATTAACCCAAAATTAGCAATATAGGAATATGTAAGAACTTCCGTTTGATTTATAGAATCTAAATAATTTCCTGTAAGTATAATTTTGGAATGTAAATGTAATTTCACAAAAATGGGATTTATAGATTCTACTTTTGCTATTGATGGTTTGAAAATGATTGTATCTAATATGCTATCTCCATCTATGTCTAAAAATGGTAGTTTCGTATTTAGCATAATAAAACAAGTATCCCAAGCTTGCCAACTATCATTTATATTAGGATTGAATTTAGCAAATATAATTCTTTGATTGTGATAATAATTATTCCCTGTCCAAATAAAAGTAGAATCATTATTTGAGCGAATTTTAACAAGCTTTCCATTTATATTAAAGCAAAATCCATATAATGGCATATTCATTATAGATATTACACTATCTGCTTGTGTTGAAGTTTTTATATTAAAATTATAAACATCATATAGCCAAAAATTCCCAATTGTCAGTCCTAGGTAGTTTAACATAGTATCAAATTTTAAGGCTTTAAAATTTCAAATATGTTATTTTTAACCACTCTATATCAAATAAATATATCGGATGTTGAGGTAAGATACAAGGTAAATGAAACTCTCGTTCAGGTTGGAAAAACTACTGCTATTGGAAAAACAAAAGCAATAAGTGGTAAAATTTTTTTAAATTCTGATAATGCTTTTGATACAACTTCTATAATTAAAGTAGATTTATCAACACTAAAAAGTGATCAGGAAAGGAGAGATAGATATATAAAAACCAAAACACTTGAAGTTGAAAAGTATCCTTTTGCTGAGTTTTATCCTCAAAGAATTGAAGGATTGAAAGAAATTAAAGATGGAACTTATAATGTTAAAATTTATGGAAAATTGAAAATTAAGGATATTATTAAGAATGTTGTTTGGAGTGGTAAAATTGATATAAAAGATAATAAAGCTAATGTTTTCTTAAAAACTGAATTTCCCTTTGATTATTTTAATTTACAAAAGCCAAAAGTTCCTGTTGTTATTGAAATTGATGACCCAATTGTCTTAGAAGTTGAAGGTATTTTTGATATAAAGCAAAATAAAATTGATTAGCGTCATAATTATAGGTGATGAATTACTTGAAGGATTTACAAGTGAAAAAAATTTATTTATTATTTCAAACTTTTTAAGAGCATATAAAAAAAATCTTCCGCAAAAAGCAATAATTGTAAAAGATAACAAAGAAGAAATTATAAAAGCAATTAGAAGTTTATTAAGTGAAAATCCAAAAGTTATTATAACAACAGGTGGAATTGGACCAACGGAAGATGATTTAACAATTGAAAGTATTTCAAAAGCTCTAAATTTAAATCTTATAAAAACAGAATTTGAAACAGAAATTGAAAAATATAAATATGTTATTGAGGGTTTTAAACTATTTAAAAATCCAAAAGGTAAAGCACCTGCCCAAATTGGCTATTATAACGAAACTTTAATAATTATTCTTCCTGGTGTTCCTTATGAAGTTGAAGGTTTTTTATATGAAAGTGAAATTGGTAAAATGTTAATAAGTGAAATTGAAGAGGGTTATGAATTTTTAATTATTAAGACAAATGGGATATATGAAACTCAATTAAGAGAGATATTATTACCATATTATGATAAGCTTGGATTTTTTGGATATTTGCCAAGGAATGATGGTGTTTATTTAAAATTCAAATCAAATAGGCAAAAGCTTAATGAGATTAAAAATTTGCTTTCTGAGATTTTAAAAAATTATATATGGGGATATAATAATGATGAATTGGAATTTTTAGTAGGTAAAAAATTAAGTGAAAGGAAATTAAAAATTGCAATAGCAGAAAGCTTTACAGGTGGTTATCTTTCACATCTTATTACAAGAGTTCCTGGCTCCTCAAACTATTTCAAAGGCTCAATTATTGCTTATAATAGAGATATTAAAAGAAACATATTAAATGTTAAAGCTGAAAATATATATTCAAAGGAATGTGTTATAGAAATGGCAAGAAATGTTAAATTATTATTTAATGCTGATGTTGGAATTTCTACAAGTGGGGTGGCAGGTCCAGAGCCTGATGATGGAGTTGAAGTAGGAAGAACTTTTTTTGGAATTTCATATAAAGAAGATATTGCTTATGAATATAAATTTTCAGGTAGCAGAGATGCTATAAAAGAAAAAGGTAGTTATTATGCGTTGTTTTTACTTTTAAAAAATGTTAGTTAAAAATTGATCTTAAAAGCAACTTCTTATTCACTCTCTTTTTTAGGAACTTCAAAAAATTTATAAAAGAGCTGTCTAATCTCCCTAATATCCTCCTCTATCTTATCAAGCCTTCTATTAACATCATCTATTCGTTTATTCAGCAAATTAGCGACAATACTAATAAATACCACAAGACTTGCTATAATTGTTAAGGCTTGTATCCATTCCATTTATTCACTTTCCTTCTTAGGAATTTCAAAAAATTTATAAAAGAGTTGTCTAATTTCCCTAACATCTTCCTCTATCTTATCAAGTCTTCTATTAACATCATCTATCCTTTTATTCATATCATCCATCCTCTTATTCAACAAATTAGCGACAATGCTAATAAATACCACAAGACTTGCTATAATTGTTAAAGCTTGTATCCATTCCATTTATTCACCTTCCTTTTTAGGAACTTCAAAAAATTTATAAAATAACTGCCTAATTTCTCTAACATCTTCCTCTATCTTATCAAGTCTTCTATTTACATCTTGTCTTAAATCATCTATTCGTTTATTTAACAAATTAGCAACAATACTGATAAATACTACAAGACTTGCTATAATTGTTAAGGCTTGTATCCATTCCATTTATTTAAAATTTTAAAGTATGGTATAAGCCGAAAGCTTGATTTAAAGAAACAAACAAGTTTTTTATGCTTTCTCCAATATAAGACCTTTCAAAACTTACTAATAGATTATACATATACCTACTGCATAATTTTCAGAATGACTAATGGATATTTCAATTTTTCTACTTCCAAGAAGCTCTTTAAGTTTTCCATTTAAAA
>Ga0079998_115271_pt1 | contig 78341 bp, 85 predicted proteins | sample PerSpoBPS_BMetaG_FD_69201 | JGI IMG/M metagenome (GOLD analysis project Ga0079998, IMG submission 69201) | Thermal spring microbial communities from Yellowstone National Park, Wyoming, USA - Perpetual Spouter B (PS_B) MetaG (SPADES assembly)... | ecosystem: Environmental > Aquatic > Thermal...
CCCGGCATTCGAGCCCCCAAGGACCACGGTCACGTCCGGGGTGAGGGGAAGCTTGGTCCCCTGGAAGGTGGCCACCACCCCCTGGCGGGGTTCCTGGCCTGCGGGGTCGCTCTTGTTCACGAAGAGGTAGTCGTTGAACTGGAAGGAGCTGGCCACCCGGTTGTAGGCCACGCTGAAGGGCTGGCCGTCCACGGTGCCCCGAATGGTGGCGGCGTTGAGGCGGATGGCGGGGTTAGCGTTGAAACCCCCTCCCGAGGTGATGGTGGCAGCGAAGGCCGTCTGGACCGTGGCCTCGCTCACGGCCACCCCGGTGGCGGCGGGGGCGTTGTTCTTGACGCCGAAGTCCAGGGTGAGGCTACCCCCGGTGAGCTGGCGGGATTCCACATCGGGCAGGATGACGTTGGAAGCCACCTGGGACGCCCCAAACACCCCCGTGGAGAAGGGCGTGGCGAAGAGGCGGTCAATGTCAAAGTTGTTGGTGCCAGCAAGGGTGACCATGCCGTAGGTGGCGGTGAGGGAGCCCTTGATGGAGTACTGCACCTTGGAGAGGTCGGCCACCTGGCTCTCCAGCTTGGAGACCTTCTCGGAGAGGCCCACCAGGTCGGAGCGGAGGGCGGCGGCGAACTCCTGGACGGCGGCCACGTCCTCCTTGGAAGCCAGTTCGTCCAGGTTGATGGCGGGGCCCTCACCCCGCTCGGCCAGGGCCTTCTCCAGGGCGGTCACCCGGTCCTGGAGGGAGAGGACGTCCTGGTTGAGGAGGACGGCCAGCTCGTTGAGGGCCTGGATGGCCTGGGCGTTGGCCTCCACCTGGGTGGCGAGGGCGGCCAGGTCGCCCTTCACGCCCTCCACGTCCTGGGCCAGGGCCTCCAGCTGCTCGGCCAGCTGCTGGGCCTGGGCCAAAGCGGTGTCGGCGGCGATGGAGGCGGCCTCCACCCGGTCCGTGAGGTCAGATGCGAGACTCTCAGATGCGAGACTCTCCACAAGGGCTTCCACGCTCTCCAGACGCCCCTTCAGCCCCTCCAGGCTAGCCTTCAAGTTTTCCAGGTCCTCCTGGGTAACAGCTCCCTTCTGTAGGGCGGCCACCTTGTCCTGGAGGGAGAGGACATCCTGGTTGAGGACGACAGCGAGCTCGTTGAGGGCCTGGATGGCCTGGGCGTTGGCCTCCACCTTGGTGGAGAGGGCGGCCAGCTCGTCCTTCACGCCCTCCACGTCCTGGGCCAGGGCGTCCAGCCGCTCGGCCAGCTGCTGGGCCTGGGCCAAGGCGGTGTCGGCGGCGATGGAGGCGGCCTCCACCCGGTCCAGGAGGTCCTGGAGGGCGGCCTGGTCCATGCCCGGCTCGGGAGCGGGCTGGGCCTTGAGCTCCTCGATCATGGCCTCGAGGCGGGCGATGTCGTCCTTGGTGGCGGCGCTGTCCTCCAGGGCGGAGACCCTAACCCCCAGGGCGGCCAGCTCGGCGGCCAGCTCCTGGATGGCGTTCTTCAGGGCCTCGAGGTCCTCGGGGGACATGGCCTCCAGGGTGGGGGAGGCGCCCTTGGCCTTCAGCTCCTCCTCAATCTGCTGCAGGAGGCGGTAGATGATGAGGGCGGCCTGGTAGCGGGTCAGGTTCTCGTTGCCCCGGAAGGTGCCGTCCGGGAAGCCCACGAGGATCCCCCTGGCCGCCAGGGCCTCCACGGCCTCCTTGGCCCAGTGCCCGGCGGGCACGTCGGAGAACTGGGCTAGACCGAACCCCATGGAGAGGACGGTCAGAAGCCCGGCCAGTAGCGCGACAAGCCTTTTCTTCATATCTCCCAACACCTCCTTTGGAGGTCTGGGGCCTTGGCGGGCGAGTTTCCGCGTTTCCTCTCCGCCCTTAGCCCCAGGGGCAAGGTCAGCGGGCGCTTTTTGGCCCGGCTTTGACCTTGCGTCCGGGGATATCATAAAGGCCTCATCCCGCTCTTGTCAAGCCTCTAAGGGCCCCCTATACTCCACCTGGGGCTTTCAGCCCCCAAGGCGGGAAGCGCAGGGGGCCATCTGGCCTCACGAGGTGGCGGACCCCAGCGAGGGGATTACCGGCTTGGGCCGGGAAAGATCGAGGGAATCCGCGGATGCCGCCCGGGGTGTGCCCGCCCCGCCCGCCTTTAGAACCCCCAAGGGAAAGCCAGCCCCGCGAGGGGGGGACAACCGCGGGGGAGGGCCGAAGGAAGGGGGGACTCCCTCCCGGAAAGGGGTTTTATGTGCGGCATCGTCGGGTACATCGGGTTTAGAAAGGCCACGGACGTCCTCGTAGACGGGCTCAGGCGGCTGGAGTACCGGGGGTACGACTCCGCCGGGGTGGCGGTGAAGACGGCGGAGGGCCTGAAGGTGGTGAAGCGCTCCGGGAAGCTTTCCGTCCTGGAGGCCGCGCTAAGGGAGGAGGGGCTTGAGGGCCACCTGGGCATCGGCCACACCCGCTGGGCCACCCACGGGGCCCCCACCGACCCCAACGCCCACCCCCACACCACCGAGGACGGGCGCATCGCCGTGATCCACAACGGCATCGTTGAGAACTACCTGGAACTCAAGGAGGCGCTGAAGGCCAGGGGCCACCGCTTCAGCTCGGACACCGACAGCGAGGTCCTGGCCCACCTCATAGAGGAGAAGTACCGGGGTGACCTCCTTCAAGCCCTCAGGGAGGCTTTGCAGGAGGTGCGGGGGGCCTACGCCGTGGTGGCCGTGCACCAGGACCACGAGGAGATCGTGGCCGCCAGGACCGTGAGCCCCCTGGTGGTGGGCCTGGGGGAGGGGGAGAACTTCCTGGCCTCGGACGTGCCCGCCCTTCTGCCCTACACGAGGAAGGTCATCTTCCTCCACGACGGGGACGTGGCCCGCATCACCCGGGAGGGGGTGGAGATCACGGACCTCCTGGGGAACCCCCTCCTGCGGGAGGCGGTGGAGGTGGACTGGAGCCTCGAGGCGGCGGAGAAGGGGGGCTTTCCCCACTACATGCTGAAGGAGATCTACGAACAGCCCTGGGTCCTGGAGAACACCCTGGGGGGGAGGCTCCTGGAGGAGGTGGGAGACGTGGACCTGGGCCTGGAGCTGGACCCCCTGGAGGTGGACCGGGTCCACATGGTGGCCTGCGGGACGGCGGCCTACGCCGGGCTTTACGGGAAGTACCTCCTGGAGGGCCTCGCCCGGATCCCCGTGGAGTGGGACGTGGCCAGCGAGTACCGCTACCGGGACCCGGTGGTGGACGGAAAGACCCTGGCCGTGGCCATCAGCCAGTCCGGGGAGACCATTGACACCCTGGAGGGCCTGCGGGAGGCCAAGCGCAAGGGGGCCAGGACCCTGGGGGTCATCAACGCCAAGGGCTCTAGCCTCACCCGGGAGGTGGAGGCGGTCCTCTACATCCACGCCGGGCCGGAGATCGGCGTGGCCTCCACCAAGGCCTACATGGCCATGCTGGCGGCCATGGCCATGCTGGCCATCCGCTTCGGCCGGGCCCGGGGCACCCTGGGCCAAGAGGAGGCCCGGGCCCTGATCCGGGAGCTCAAAAAGCTTCCCCGCCTGGTGGAGGAGGTCCTGGAGAAACGGCCCATCGTGGCCCACATCGCCGAAAAGTACCACCAGGCCCAGGACTTCCTCTTCCTGGGGCGGCACGTCCAGGTGCCCACCGCCTACGAGGGGGCCCTGAAGCTCAAGGAGATCAGCTACATCCACGCCGAGGCCTACCCCGCCGGCGAGATGAAGCACGGCCCCATCGCCCTCATTGACGAGCGCCTGCCCGTGGTGGTCCTGGCCACCCAGGGCCCCCTCTACGAGAAGACCCTCTCCAACATCCAGGAGGTGCGGGCCCGGGGCGGGAAGGTGATCGCCGTCGCCACCGAGGGGGACGAGGAGATAAGGAAGCTCGCCCAGGACGTGGTCTACGTGCCCCAGGTCCACCCGCTCCTCTCCCCCATGGTGAGCGTGGTGCCCCTGCAGCTTTTGGCCTACGAGGTGGCCGTCCTCCTGGGCCGGGACGTGGACCAGCCCCGGAACCTGGCCAAGAGCGTCACCGTGGAGTGAGCGCCTAGATGATTTCCAGGAAGATCCGCACCACCTTTGGGTCCAAGGTCTTGCCCGCCTGGGCCAGGAGCTCCTCCCGGGCCCGGGCCTCCGGCCAGGCCTCCTTGTAGGGCCTTTGGGAGATGAGGGCGTCCCACACGTCCACCACGGCAAAGATGCGGGCCTCGAGGGGGATCTCCTCCCCCTTGAGCCCCTTGGGGTAACCGGAGCCATCCCAGCGCTCGTGGTGGTAAAGGACCACGTGCAGGGCCGTCTTGGGCAGAAAGGGAAGGCTTTGCAGGATCTCCAGGCCCACCTCGGGGTGGGTCTTGACCAGCCGCCACTCCCCCGTGGAGAGGGCGGCGGGTTTCTTCAGGATCTCGTCAGGGAGGGCCAGCTTGCCCAAGTCGTGGAAGTAGGCCCCCAGGCGGAGGCCCTCCAGGTCGGGGAAGCCCAGGGCCTGCCCCAGGCGGAGGGCAAGCTCCGCCACCCGCTCCGTGTGCCCTTTGGTCTCCAGGTCCCGGTACTCCAGCACCCGGGAAAGGGCCTTTAAGGCGGCCTCGCGAGTGAGGCGGAGGCGCTCCAGCTGGAAGAGGCGCTCCAGAGACTCCTCCAGCCTCCTGGCCACCATTTTCAGCGCGGCCTCGTCCTCCTGGCGGTAAGGGATGGCTTCCCCAAAGCTTCCTAAGGCCAGGATCCCGTAGCGCCGCCCCTCGGGCCTCAAGGGGACGAGAAGGGCCGAGCGGAGGCCGCTTTCGGCGAAGGGCCTCAGGGCGCCGGGAAAGCGGGCGTAGTCCTCCACGTAGACGGGCCCCTCCCAGAGCCTGGGGTGGCCCAGGAGCCCCTCCCCAAAGCGGATAGGGTGGGCCTCGTAGAGGCGGGGAAAGCCCTCCGGGGAGCGGCCCGCCATGACCGCCGGCCGCACCTCCCCCTCCTGGAAGAGGTAGAGGGCCCCCCCGTGGTAGGGGTTGAGGCGGAGGAGGGTCTCCAGGGCCTCCTGGGCCATGGCCAGGGGCTCCCGGGAGGCCTCCAGGGCCAGGGTGAGGTCCAGGAGGGCCTTGTGGCGCTCCGCCTCGAGGCGGGCCGTTTCCAGGGCCTCAATCCGGGAAAGGACCATCCCCGCCGCCTCGGCCAGGGCCTGGGCCAGAAAGCGCTCCTCGGGCAGGATCTCCCCCACCCCCCCGGCGGTGTCCAGGGAGAGGACGCCCAGCGCCTTCCCTTCCGGGGTCCTTAGGGCCACCCCCAGGTAGGCCCCGGCCTGCCGTGTTCCCGAGAGGAAGACCACCCTGGGGTCCTGGGAAACGTCGGGGAGGAAAAGGGGCTCCCCCTTTTCCAGGACAGCCCAGGAGATCCCCTGGCCCCGCTTCAGGCGAAACCCCACCCGGGAGGCGGAAAGCCCCGCCGCGGCCACCAGTTCCAGCTCGTCCGTTTCCGGCCGGTAAAGGAAAAGGAGGGCGGAGGCCGCCCGGGTGCTGGCCTTGAGGGCCTGGACGGTCCTGGCGTACACCTCTTCCCTCGTGGTCAAGGGCGAGAGGAGGCGGAAGGCCTGGGCCAGGGCCTCGAGGCGCTTCAGCTCCAGGGCCTCAGGGGTCACTCCCCTATCCTAACCCAAGTGGCCACCTACTCTAATAGTTCGCCGCCCCAAGAGGTGGGGGCCAAGCCCCATTCCGGCCAGGCCTCAAAGGCCCGCTTCCAGGGGAAGGCCACCCTGCGAAGGACCACCCGCCGGCCCTCCAGGACCAGGTGGGGCCAAAGGGCGGCCACCTCCCCGGCCCCCTCCGGCAGGGGCTCGGGGAAACGAGCCCGCACCCAGGGCCTCCCCACCTCCCCCCACCAGTAGCCGAAGTAGGCCTCGGCGAGCCGCAGAAGCCGCCCCTCCCGGTCCCCCAGGAAAAGCCCCCCCTGGGCCAGGGCGCTCCCCAGGTTGTTGGCGGGGGTGCCCCAGGCGGCGTAGGCGAAAAGCCGCCCGTAGAGGCCCAGGCCCTGGAGGTAGGCCATGAGCCCGGGGTCCCCCCGGTTCACCCGGGAAAGGTCGGCCAGGGCCACGGGGTGGCGGGCCATGAGGCGGAGGAGGTCCAAAGCGGCCTGGCGGGGGCTCTTCCCGCCGTAGACGTAAAGGACCAGGTCCGGCCCCTCCTCGAGGGCCGTGGGCCTGGCGGCGGCGCTTCCCAGAAGGCGGGCCACCGTCTCCTCCAGGGGAAGGCCCTCGTAGGGGGTCACCTGCCGGGCCAGGGCGGGGGTCTCGTAGACCACGGCTACCTTAAGCCCGGGCCTCGAGGCCCTGAGGAGCAAAACCTGCCCCGCCTCGTCGGCCCCGGGGCGAGAGGGGTAAGGGAGGAGGGCGGCCTCCCTGGGCGCGGGGGAGCCCCGGACGGCGTCGTCCCAGACCGCCTCCAGATAAACTCCCCTGAGCCCCGCCCAGGGGGCGAGGGCCTTGAGAACCTGAAGGTTCCTCTCCCTGAAGGTGGCGTCCCACCGGGGAATGACCCCGAAAAGGTAGACCTCGCCCCCATGGCGCACCTTCCAGGAGAGGAGGGGAAGGAGCCGGGCCAGGGCGTCCTCGGGGGCGAGGGGGAGGTGGCGGCTTTGGAGGAGGCCTCCGTAGGCCAGGACATCCAGGCTGGCCACGAGGCGCTGGCCTGGCGTGGCGAGGAGCCAGGCGCGAAGCCTCCCCGCGTCCGCCCCTTCCGGCCCCCTATAAGCCTCCCTGGGAGGGCAGAGAACGGGCCCCCAGGCGCACGGGGCCAGGTTGGGAGGGCGGTCGTCTAAGGGCAGGTAGAGGGTCTGGCCCAGGGCCAGGGCCAGAAGGGGGGCCAGAAAGAGGGCGGGCCTCAACCCCGGACCGCTTCTTCCCTCTCCGCCAGGTACTTCTCCGCCATCATGGCCGCCCGGGTCCCGGCCCCCACGCTGGTGGTCAGCTGGCGGTAGATGGGGTCGGCCACGTCCCCGGCGGCGAAGATGCCCGGGACCGAGGTGAAGACCTCGTCCCGAACGGCGACGTAGCCGTCGGGCCTCAGCTCCACCACCCCCCGGAGGAAGCCGGTGTTGGGCTCGTGGCCGATGAAGACAAAGACCCCGTCCGTGGGGTAGACGTACTCCTCCCCGGTCTTCAGGTTCTTGAGCCGCACCCCCGTCACCTGCTCCTCCCCCAGGATCTCCGTGACCACGTGGGAGAAGAGGAAGTGCATCTTGGGGTTCTGGAAGGCCCGGGCCTGGGCCATCTTGTTGGCCCGAAGCTCGTCCCGGCGGTGGACCAGGGTCACCTTGCGGGCGAACTTGGTGAGGAAAAGCCCTTCCTCCACGGCAGCGTCCCCCCCGCCCACCACCACCACCTCCTTATCCCGGTAGAAGAACGCGTCGCAGGTGGCGCAGGTGGAAACCCCCCGACCGTAGAACTTCTCCTCCCCCGGGACCTGGAGCTTCCTGGGGTTGGCCCCGGTGGCGATGATGACGACCCGGGCGGGGTAGTTCCGCTCAAAACCCCGCACCAGAAAGCCCTCCTCCGTCTTCTCCAGGCCCTGCACCTCGTCCATGACGATGCGGGCCCCGAACTTCTCCGCCTGCTTTGCCATCCGGCCCGCCAGCTCCGGCCCGGAGATGCCCTCGGGGAATCCGGGGTAGTTCTCCACCTCCTCGGTCTGGGCGATCTGCCCGCCGGGGAGACCCTTTTCCACGATCACCGTCTTCAGGCCGCCCCGGCCGGCGTAGATGCCCGCCGTGAGGCCCGCGGGCCCCCCGCCGATGATGACCACGTCGTAGGTTTCCTCCTTCCCGCCGCTTTGTCCGAGCCCAGTTAGGGTGAACTCCATGCCGTCCTCCTTTACCTCCTCCAAGGCCACTTTACACCCCACCTATACGGGGTGGGGGTATTAGCCCCACTGATTCTGCTGGAAAGGAGAGGTTGGGTCAAGGGAAGAAAGCGGCCGAGCCGCTTTGGTGACCCCAGGGGGATTCGAACCCCCGTCTCGGCCTTGAGAGGGCCGTGTCCTAGGCCTCTAGACGATGGGGCCGCGGTGCGGCTCGGCGCTTTGGTGACCCCAGGGGGATTCGAACCCCCGCCGCCGCCTTGAAAGGGCGGTGACCTAACCGCTAGTCGATGGGGCCAATGTTTGGCTGGGGTGCGTGGACTCGAACCACGACCGGCGGATCCAGAGTCCGCTGTCCTACCGTTAGACGACACCCCAGCGCGGCGTGCCCGATCCCTCGGGCAGAGGTTATGGTACACTCTGAAGGGCAGATTGGCAAGCCCCTTCGGGTCCTTATGGAGGAGAGCCTTTTAGAGATCCTGAGCCGGTATGTCTCCCCCCGGGCGGCGGAAAGCCTCCTGGGGCGGGCTACCGAGATGAGGAAGCCCGCAAATCCCGGGGAGTGGGCCAGGCTGGTGGAAGGGGTCATCTGGCCGGAGCTTAGGCGCCTTCTGCCCTTCCAGGAGATGCCCCCTGAGCTGAAGGCCTGGGTGCGGGAGATGAAGGCGTTGGCCGCCCAAGAGGCGGAAGGCGAGGAGCAAGAAGAGGAGGAAGAGCTTCGCCTCGAGGCCGTGGACCTGGAAGACCCCGCCGCCCGCACCGCCTTGGCCCAGCGCCTGGCCCGCCTGGAGGGGGTGGTGGGGGTGGTGGTGGCCGGGAGAAGCGGCCGGGAAGAGCTCTTCGCCGGGGAGCCCGTCCCCCTGGACCCCTTTCACCTCCTTCTGAAGCGGCAGGGGTACCAAACCTTTTACGGCCTTTTGCAGCATAATCTGGTAGCCATGAGGGCGCTGGGGCAGGGGTACATCGGCCTTGTGGCCCGGAAGGAGACCAACGTGGGCCGCCTCCTCCATAACCTGAGGCGGCTTACCAGCCTATCGGAGGTGGCGGGATGAAGAGGTGGCTTTTATGGGTGGCGCTTCTCGGTCTGGCCCTGGCCGCGCCCCTTCCCCAGGTCTACGACCGCCTGGAAACGACCCTGGCCCGGGTACGCCTGGATAACCCCACAGGGGCCCTGGCCGCCCTGGACCAGGCCCAGGGACTTCTGCGCCAGGAGGCGGAGGGGCTTCCCCCGGTCCTTCGGGACGCCGCCATAAGCAACCTCCAGGAGGCCCGGCAGGCGGTGCTTCGGAAAAGCCCGGTAGACCTCGAGGCCCGCCTCTTCCTGGTGCGCCACCTCCTGGGCAAGGCCCTTTACGACGGCTTCTTCACCGCGCCAGAGGGGGAGAAGGCCCTCTACCTCAGCCGCCTGGTGCAGGCCACCGGCCTAGGGCAGGGCGCGGTGAGGGAGGTGGCGGGCCTGCCCCCTGAGGAGGCCAGGAAGCGTCTGGAAGGGCGTTACCTGGCCCTCATGGCCCAGGACCTGGCCCAGGCCCTTGCCGCCACCTCCCGCCCGCAGGCCTACCTGGCCCTGGCCCGGGCCTACGCCCGCTACCTGGTGATCCAGGATAGCCAAAGGAGCACCCTCAAGGCCCAGGACTTCATCCAGGCCTTGGCCAAGGTCTCGGGCGGGGAGGCCTTCCGCTCGGAGGTGGAGGAAATCCAGAAAAAGGTTCTGGCCTGGAGGGAGGCTCTCAGGCCGGGCGCCGCGGCCCCAGTTCCCAAACCCCAGGCCGGCACCCCGGCCCCCCCCCCCGCCCCAAGCCCCGCCACCCAGGCCCCACCCCCACCCCAGGCCAGGGCCCCGGCCCCAGCGCCCTCCTCTCCCCTTCCAGTCCAGGAAAGCCCCCGGGTGGAAACCTTTTACGTGGCCTCCTGGGCAGACCCCGCCCTTAGGGAGCGCCTGCGCCGGGTAGCCTACGACCTGGGCTTCGCCTACTACCAGGACTTTCTGGAGGTCCTCACCCAGACCCAGCTCCAGCTGGGCCTGGCCACCGCCGCCCTGGGTCAGGGAAACCAAGGGGAGGCCAGGGCGCATCTGGAGGCAGCCTTTTGGAACTTCTCCGCCAAAATAGAGCCCCTGGCCGCCCTGGTGAACCCCAGCCTCACGGAAAGGACTCTAAGGGCCCTCACCCGCCTGACCCAGGCGGTGGGGGTGCGGGCCATAGATGTCTTCCCCGTGTACGAGGCCTTGGAGGAGCTAGGCCGCCAGTTCCGTACAGGCCCTAGGGAAACCCCCTGGCTGGACTTCCGGCTTAGCCTTCTGAACCTAGTGGGCATTCCTAGGGCGGTCTTCTTCCTCCTGGCCGCGGCTTTGGCCTTTTTCCCCCTCTACCTCATCCGGCTCACCTTCGGCGGGCGCAACGTTTACTGGAACCTCCTGGGCCTGGCCTTCCTCTTCCTCCTTCTGCCCATCCTGGCGGAGGGGCTTTCCTACTTCGGCTCGGTCATGGCCGAGTACGGGGGCCTGCCCTGGCTGGCGGCTTTGGCCAACCTCTCCATCGGCCAGGGCCTCCTCCCCTACCTGGCCTGGGGGCTTTCCGCCTTTTTGGTGGTGGCCCTGGCGGGGGCGGGCCTCCGGGGCATCGCCGCCCAGTTCGGCCTCCTGAAGGAGCGGGGGGCCGAGGTCACGGCCACGGGGGTGGAGCCGCCCCCAAGCACCCTCACCAGCGAGACCATCGTGGAGTGGGACGAGGAGTTCTAAAGTACCCCACCGCGGCTTTCGCCGCGGTGGGGGCCCCAAAAGAAAGGGCGCAGGGGAGTCTAGGGGAAGGTTTGGTATAGCAACGGGCAACCCCTTAGCGCCAGAAGAGGGGCCCCGGCAAACCCCTTGCGGCCTTGACCGCGCCGCGGGGGCTACTCCAGGCGGGTCCCCGGCAAAACCCCGTAGCCCCGGGCCCAGTCGGCGGCGGGCATGGGACGCCGGCCCTCGGGCTGGACCTCTAAAAGCCGGATGAGCCCTTCCCCCGTCCCCACCAGGACCCCCTCCCGGTCCACCGCCTGGACCACGCCGGGCTCCCCTTGACCCGGTTCGGGGCGCATCTTTAGAACTTTGACCCGCCTGCCCTCGTGGAAGAAGTAACTCCCGGGCCAGGGCTGGACCCCCCGGTGGCGGTTATAGATGGCCTCGGCGCTTTCGCCGAAGCGGACCCTCCCCTCTTCCTTAGTGAGGAGGGGGGCGTAGCTGGCCTCGCCCTCCTGGGGCGTGGGCGTGAGGTGGGGCAGGTCCTGCAGGACCTTTAGGAGAAGCTCTATGCCCTTGTCCCGGAGGCGCTCGGAGAGGGCCACCGCGTCTTCCTCTGGCAGGATCTCCGTGCGCCAGAGGGCGTAGAGGGGGCCGGTGTCCAGCCCCTCCTCAGTCTTCATGATGGCCACCCCGGTCTCCTTCTCCCCCCGGATGAGGGCCCAGGGCACGGGGGCCGGGCCCCGGTACTTGGGCAAAAGGGAGGGGTGGAGGTTGAGGAAGCCGTAGGGGGGAACCTCGAGGACCTCCTTGGGCAGGATCTTGCCGTAGGCGGCGGTGACGGCCACCTCTGGACTTGCGGCCCGGAAAGTCTCCAGGAACTCCTCGTTCCCCTTGAGGCGCTCGGGCTTGAGGAGGGGGAGGCCGTGCTCCAGGGCGTACTGGGCCACGGGGCTCGGGGCGGGCTTCAGGCCCCTACCTTTGGGCTTATCGGGCTGGGTCACCACCAAGACCACCTGGTGGTGGCGGTTTAACGCCTCCAGGACAGGCACCGCCCAGGAGGGGGTGCCGAAGAAGGCCACCCTCATTGGGAAAGCTCCTTCAAGAGGGCCCGGGCCTCCTTCTGGAAGCGGGCGAGCTCGGCCCGGTGCTCCTCCAAGAAGGCCTCCCGCTTGGGCCCAGGCAGGCGCTCAAAGAAGAGCACGCCCTCCAGGTGGTCTATCTCGTGCTGGAACACCCGGGCCATGTACCCCTCCAGCTCCAGCGTCCTCCTGCGCCCCTCCTCGTCCTGGAACTCCACCCGGATGCGCTCGGCCCGGGGCACCTCCTCGGAGTAGAGGCCGGGCAGGGAGAGGCACCCCTCGAGCCCCTCCACCAGCCCCTCCCGGTGGGTGATGACCGGGTTGACCACCACGTAGACCTGGCGCACCAGGTCCCTCAGGGGCCTCTCCTCATCATCGGGCTCGTCGGCGTACTCCACGGCCACGAAGAGCCTCTGGGAAAGGCCGATCTGCGGGGCGGCCAGCCCCACCCCCCGGGCCTCCCACATGGTCTCCAGCATGTCCTCGGCGAGCTTCTTGAGGCCGGAAAAGTCCTGGACGGGGCGGGCCTTCTTCCGCAGAACCGGGTCCCCGTAGAGGCGGATGGGGTAGATCATCCCGCCTATTTTAGCGCAAACCGGGCCCTTCCCAAAACCTGGCCCAGGGGCCTGACCCCCGGAGGCAGGGTGAGGAGAAAGGGGCCTGCCACCTCCCCGGGCCGGAAGCCCCCCTGGGGCCTGGCCTCCACCTCTTCAAGGCCCTCCAGAACCTCCCTGGGCCCCACCACCTCCACCTCCTTGGGGGCGTAGTCCAGCACCTCGAGGCCCTCCGGGGCCTTTAGGACCAGGGGGAGCACCTTGCGGAACAGGGGCTCCTCCCGGGCCACCACCCGCGCCTTGGGCGGGGAGAGGGTCACCGCGGGCAAGGGGCCTTCCGGCCCGAAGGCGGTGAGGGCCACCTCCTCCCCCTGGTCCAGGCCAACGGCCGCCACCGCCACCTCCACCTGGCTCCTGGGGCCTCTGGCCTCCACGAAGGCGGGCTCGGTGCGCACCCACACCCCCTGGGCCAGGACCTCCACCGGCAAGGGGCGGCTCAAAAGGGCCTCCACCCGCCCCTCCACCCTGGCCGGGCGCACCTCCAGGACCTCCACCCCCCGGGGGGCGGCCACCCGGACCTCCCGGCTGAAGGCCCCCTCGGCCCCGGAGAGGTCCAGGTAGGCGGAGACGGGGGGCGTGCCCTCCACCAGGGGAGCGGGGCCCCGGAGGCGCAGGAGGACCTCCCTGGGCACCCCCTCCGCCACCCGGTCCCCTTCCAGGCCCACCACCTGGAGGGGGGCGCTCAGGGCCCTTTCCACCACGGGGGCCCGCTCCTTGAGGGAGTACCAGACGGCCAGGGCGGCCAGGAAGGAGAGGAGGAGGGCGGGCCAGTCACGCATGCAGCGCCTCCTTGAGCCGGGCCCGCAGGGCCTCGAGGCTGAGGGGCGGGGAGAGCCTCCCCCCCTCGGCCAGCCGGACGCTCCCCGTCTCCTCGCTCACCACCAGGACCAGGGCATCGGAGACCTCGGAGAGGCCCAAGGCGGCTCGGTGCCGGGTGCCGAGGCCCACCTGGGCCTCGGAGAGGGGAAAGAGACACCCCGCCGCAAGAAGCCTCCCCTCCCGCAGGATGGCCCCTCCGTCGTGGAGGGGCGTCCCGGGGTAAAAGAGGGTCACCAGCAGGCGGGCGGAAAGCCTGGCCTCTAGGACCTCCCCCGTGGCGGCGTACTCCCCCAAAGGGGTGCGCCTTTCCAGGGCGATCAGGGCCCCGTACCGCCTTTCGGCGAGGCGGGCCACCCCCAGAAGGAGTTCCTCCAGGGCCAAGGAGGTGGCCCTGGGCCCCTGGGGACGGCCCAGGCGCTCCAGAAGCCCCCTGAGCTCCGGCTGGAAGACCACGATCAGGGCGAAGGCCCCCAGCGTGGCGGCGTTGCCCAGGATCCAGGAAAGGGTGGCAAGCCCCAGGAGGTTGGCCAGGAACCAGACCAGAAGGTAGACGAGAAGCCCCCGGACCAGGTTCAAGGCCCGGGTGCCCACGATGAGGCGCCAGAGGGAGTAAAAGAGGGCGGTGACGAGAAGGATGTCCAAAAGGTCGCGCCAGGTGAAGGCCATGGCCTACACCAAGCTCTTCCCCGGCCCCTCCCAGGCGAGCCCGAAAAGCCTGGCCCAGGTGGCCCCCAGGTCGGCGAAGCTCTCCCGGGTGCCCAGGTCCCCCCTGACCCCCGGGCCCACCCAGAGGAGCATCCCGTACTCCCGGGTGTGGTCCGTGCCCAAGAAGGTGGGGTCGTTGCCGTGGTCGGAGACCAGAAAGAGATGGTCCTCCGGGCCCAGGGCGGAAAGGAGCCGGGGGAGGAAGCGGTCCACCTCCTCTAGGGCCCTGGCGTACCCCTCGGGGTTTCGGCGGTGGCCGTACTTGGCGTCAAAGTCCACCAGGTTGGTGAAGACGAGGCCGGAAAAGCCCTCTTCCATGAGGGCCAGGGTCTTCTCCAGGCCGCCCTTGTTGTCCTTGGTCTTGACCGCCCGGGTGAAGCCGCGCCCGGCGTAAATGTCGGGGATCTTGCCCACGCCCACCACCTCGAGGCCCCCTTCCTTCAAGACGTCCAGAACGTTTCTGGGAGGCTCCAGGGCGAAGTCCCGCCGGAGGTGCTCCAGGCGGTAAAAGGCCCCGGGCTCCCCGGCGAAGGGCCGGGCGATGACCCGGGCCACCTGGTGCTCGCCCCTTAGGGTCTCCCGGGCCACCTGGCACCAGTGGTAAAGCTCCTCCAGGGGGACTTTCTCCACGTGGGCGGCCACCTGGAAGACCGAGTCCGCCGAGGTGTAGACGATGGGGTAGCCCGTCTTCAGGTGGGCTTCCCCGTAGTCCCGGATGGCCTCGGTGCCGGAGTAGGGGCGGTTGAGAAGCCACCCCCCCACCCCGATCCGCTCCGCCCAGGCCCGAAGGAGCTCCTCGAGAAAGCCCTCGGGGTAGGTGCGGAAGGGCCTTTCCAGGTAGATGCCCACGAACTCCCAGTGCCCGGTGGTGGTGTCCTTGCCCGGGTTCACCTCCCGCATGCGGCCAAAGGCCCCTTTGGGCTCCTTGGGCCTGGGCAGGGTGTGGACCCCGGCCACCCACCCCAGGCCCAGGTCGGCCAGGTGGGGCAGGGCCACGCCCGTCTTGAGGACGGTGTGGTCCAGGGTGTCCGCCCCCTCGTCGCCGAAAAGGGGGGCGTCCGGCAGGTAGCCCAGGCCCACCGAGTCCAGGACGATGGCCACCACCTTCATCTAAGAGCGAAGCCCCCCTTCGTCCTCCTCTTCCTCTTGGGCCAGGGCCATGATCTCCTCCGGGGACATCTCCGAGAGGGCCCGGACCGCCTGGAACTCCTCCACCAAGCCCTGGATCTCCTCCATGGCCTCCTCCAGGGAAAGCTCCCCGTCCCCGTACTCCTCCAGAACCTCCTCTATGGCCTCCAGGATCCCCACCGCCGCGCTGGCCTGCGAGAGGGCCTGGGCCAGCTCCGAAAGCTTGTCCGCCAGGTCCATGCTCCCATGCTACCCCAAAAGCTCCGCCAGGCGGGAAAGGGCCCGCCCGTACTTTTTGGCGAAAGCCCCGTGGCGGTAGGTCTCGAGGGGGGCCCCCGAGGCCTTTAGCTCCAGGCCCAGGTTGTAAACCTGGTCCACGAAGTGGACGAAGCGGAGGGCGTCGTTCTGGTCGGGGATGGGCTCCAGGCCCCGCAGGTAGACCACCTCCACGCCAACGAAGAGGTAGCGGTAGCGGATGGGGTGTAGGGCGCGGAGGTGGGCCAGGAGCTCGGGGAAGGCGTCCAGGGTCTTGGGCCTGGGGTCTTCGTGGAAGCGTCTAAGAAGCTCCTCCTCCCCCCAGGGCCGGGGGAGGCCCTTGGCTTCGCGGTGGCGGTAGTCCTCTCCCTCTATCCTCTCCACGGCGAAGCGCCTGGCCAGGCCCTGGATCTGGTGGCGGAACCGATCGGCGTTGAAGCGCCCCTCCCCCAGGGCCCCGGGCGGGGTGTTGGAGGTGGTGGCCACCCTGAGGCCCTTGTCCATGGTGAGGGCCAGGAAGTGGGTGGCCATCTGGGCGTTGCCGGGGTCGTCCAGCTCAAACTCGTCTATGAAGAGGTAGCGGAGGCCAGAAAAGCGCCTCGCTCCCTCCTTGAGGCCCATGAGGCCCAGGGCGTAGGTGAGCTCCTCAAAGGTGAGGAAGGCCTTGGGGCCCGGGGCCTCCCAGTAGGCGGCCACCAGGAGGTGGGTCTTGCCCACGCCAAAGCCCCCGTCCAGATAGACGCCCTGGGGGCCCGGCATCCTGGGCCGGAGGAGGCCCCAGGGGCGGTCGTGGACCCAGCCTCGCAGGCGCGCCTTGGCGAGGGCCTGGGAGGGGTAGCGGGGGTCCGGGTGGTAGGTGGCGAAGGTGGCCCCCCGGAAGCGGGGGGGCGGGGCGAAGCTTTCAAGAAGCTTCTCCAGGTTGACCTCGGGGTAGCGTTCCGTGAGGCGCATCGCCCCCTAGGTTATACCCTTGCTTCCTGTTTCCTTCGGCCCACCATGCCCGGTAACTTCCCCAGGAACCTTTTGCCGGGGCCCCCATGCTGGCTTGCGCCAGCATGGGGTGGTATTAGCCCAACGCCCCGGAAAAAGGCGCCCTATGCTACCCTTAGGGGGTATGGTGCGGCTTTACGGCATCCCCGGGTGCGGTCCCTGCGAGATCGTGAAGATGTTCCTGGAAAGAAACGGCGTTCCCTACGAGTTCGTGAACGCCAAGGCCAACCCCGAGGCCGCCAAAAAGATCGCCGAGCTGGTGGGAAGCCCCACGGCCGGGGTGGTGCTGGAGTGGCAGGGGCGCCTCGAGGCCATCCGCGGGGTCTCCCCGCAAAGCCTGAATGCCTGGCTCGCCCGCTACCGGGAAAGCGCCTAAGTACCCCGCCGTGGCAAGAGCCACGGCGGGGCCCCAAAAGGGCGCACCAAGGCCTAGGGAAAGGCTTTCTATGGTGAACGGATAGCCACTTAGCCCAGGGCCTTCAGGTGGTGCTCCTCATGGTAGAGGGCGGCCCTCAGCCAGCCCAGGGCGGTGAGGGGGCCAAAGAAGGGGTGGGGGAAGGTGGCGGGGTTATCGGGGTCGGCCTTTTGGGCCTCCTCCAGGAGAAAGCCCCGGGCCCTCTCCAGTAGGGCCAAAACCTCCTCCAGGCTTAGCCCCCCTTTGGGCCGGACGGGCTCGGGGGCCTGGGGCTTCCCCTCCTTGAACTCCCCGGGGACGAAGGGGACGGGGGAAAGGTTCTCCCCCGCCGCCACCCGCCTGAGCCGCCTCAGAACCCGGGCGGTGGAGTCCTCCACCAGGGCCACGTGCTCGGCCACCATGAGGGGGGTCCAGGCCCCCTCCCGAAGGGGGGTGGTGAGCCAGCTGGGGTCCGCCCCACGAAGCCGTAGGAGGAGGGCCTTGCGGCTTTCCTCAAGCCGCCTCAGGGCCTCTTCCCAGGTCCCGTAGTCCTCCAACCGAGCCATGCCTTAGTGTAAACCAGCCCGGAAGGCCGTGTTCCCTCCTATAATGGGACCATGCGGGTCGTCTCGGTGAGCGAGGCCCAAAACCGCCTCTTTGAGCTCCTCCGCCAGGTGGAGGCCGGGGAGGAGGTCCTCATCCTGGACCAAGGAGTGCCCGTGGCCCGCCTCAGCCCGGTCCTGGGGTCCGCAAGGCTTATCCAGCTGGAGCTCCAGGGCCTCCTCCGCCGAGGAAAGGGAAAGCCTCACCTGGAGGACCTTCCTCTGCCCACCCCAAAGGAAAGCGTTCTACGGGCCCTCCTGGAAGAACGTGAAGGGGAATGAGGTTCTGGGACACCTCGGCTCTCGTCCCCCTCTTGGTGCGAGAAGCGGCCACGCCCTGGGCAGAACGCCTCCTCGCCGAGGACGGGGAGATGGTGGTGGCCTGGACGGCCGAGGTGGAAGCGATCTCGGCCCTGGCCCAGAGGAAGCGGGAGGGGGCCCTTAAGGATGAAGGGCACGCCTTGGCCTTGAAACGCCTTCAGAGGCTCAAGGTCGCCTGGCACGAAGTCCTCCCCTCGGAAAGGGTGCGCCGGGAAACCCTCCGCCTCCTCCAGACCCACCCTTTAAGGACCCTGGATGCCCTTCAGCTGGCTTCCCTCCTGGTGGCGGCCGAGGGGGATCCAGAAGCCTTCCCCCTGGTAACTCTGGATGGGCGGCTTGCCCTGGCGGCCTCATTGGAAGGGGTTTTCGTGATGGGGCCTTCGCCTTCGGTATAATCCCCCCATGCTCACCGTAGACCTTGCGGGCAAGAAGGCCCTCATCATGGGGGTCACCAACCAGCGGAGCCTGGGCTTCGCCATCGCCGAGAAGCTCAAGGAGGCGGGGGCGGAGATCGCCCTAAGCTACCAGGGGGAGAGGATCCGCCCCGAGGCGGAGAAGCTGGCCGAGGCCCTGGGCGGGGCCCTCCTCTTCCAGGCCGACGTCACCAAAGACGAGGAGCTAGACGCCCTCTTCGGCGGCCTGAAGGAGGCCTGGGGGCACCTGGACTACCTGGTCCACGCCATCGCCTTCGCCCCCAGGGAGGCCATGGAGGGCCGGTACCTGGACACCAGGCGGGCGGACTGGCTTCTGGCCCTGGAGGTCTCCGCCTACTCCCTGGTGGCCGCGGCCCAAAGGGCCGAGCCCCTCCTCAGGGAGGGGGGTGGGATCGTCACCCTCACCTACTACGCCAGCGAGAAGGTGGTGCCCAAGTACAACGTGATGGCCATCGCCAAGGCGGCCCTCGAGGCCAGCGTCCGCTACCTGGCCTATGAGCTCGGCCCCAAGGGGGTGCGGGTGAACGCCATCTCGGCGGGGCCGGTGCGCACCGTGGCCGCCAGGAGCATCCCCGGCTTCACCAAGATGTACGACCGGGTAGCCCAGGTGGCCCCTCTGGGGCGCAACATCACCCAGGAGGAGGTGGGGAACCTGGGGCTTTTCCTCCTTTCCCCCCTGGGAAGCGGCATCACCGGCGAGGTCATCTACGTGGACGCCGGCTACCACATCATGGGGATGGAGCTAGAGAAAGCGAGCGAAAATCCGGGCTAGGGCCTCGAGGTCCTGCAGGCCCTCCCGAAGGAAGCGGTGGACCAGCTTGCGGTCCACGTCCAGGTAGTCGTGCACCAGGAGGTTGCGGAAGCCGATCATCCGCAGCCACCTCTCGGCCAGCTGCTCTTCCAGCAAACCCTGGGCCTGGAAGAGGTCCACCAGGTCCCGGGCCCGCTCAAAGGGACCCCACCCCTCTTCGGCGGCCACATGGGCCGCCATATCGTTGATGGCCTCAATGGAAAGCTGAAGAAAACGCTCCGCGGCCCCGTAGCGCTCAGGACTGGCCAGGAACTCCTCCAGAGAATAGGCGGAAAGCCTTCTCAGGATGCCGAGGTATTCCTCTAGACGGGCCAGCCTCCGGCGCAACACCTCCGGCCGGGTCAAAGGGACCACCTCCGCTTCAAGGCCTCCCGCTGAAGGCGGAAGAAGGGCTCCAGGTCCCAGACCTCCCGGGCCAGCCGGGAGACGTATTCTCCCAGGCTAAAACCCTCCCGGGCGTGGAGAAGGCGGCCCTGGGCCGCTTCCAGGGCCAGAGCAGGGGGCGCCTCGTTCAAAAGGAGAAGGTCCAGGGGTTCGTAGCCGGCCTTCACCAAAGCGCTCAGGACCTCCAGCCGGGGATCGGGCTCAGGAGGGTCCAGGAGGAGGGCGAAGTCCCAGTCGCTCCCAGACCCCGCCTCCCCCCGGGCCCGGGAGCCGAAGAGGAAGGCGGCCTGGACCTGGGGGAAGCGGGCGAAAATCCGGGCTAGGGCCTCGAGGTCCTCGGGCTCCACTAGGGCCAGTATAGGCGCTCCGCCTTGGACCAAGAAGGTGGCCCGGCTTAAGGGTCTTCCCCCTCCCCTCGGCTACCATGGAGGGGATGAGGCGTCCTACCCCCACGGTCTGGGTGGGCCGCGTCCCCCTGGGAAGCGCCCACCCTATCGCCGTCCAGTCCATGACCAACACCCCCACCCAGGATGTGGAGGCCACCACCGCCCAGGTCCTGGCCCTCCACCGGGCGGGGAGCGAGATCGTCCGCCTCACGGTGAACGACGAAAAGGCGGCCCAAGCCGTGCCCGAGATCAAGGCCCGCCTCCTGGACCAGGGGGCGGAGGTGCCCCTGGTGGGGGACTTCCACTTCAACGGCCACCTCCTCCTGCGCAAGTACCCCAAGATGGCCGAGGCCCTGGACAAGTTCCGCATCAACCCCGGGACCATGGGCCGGGGTACCCACAAGGACGAGAACTTCCGCGAGATGGTCCGCATGGCCATGGACCTGGGGAAGCCGGTGCGCATCGGGGCCAACTGGGGGAGCCTGGACCCCGCCCTCCTCACCGAGCTCATGGACCAAAACGCCCGGCGCCCCGAGCCCAAGGAGGCCCACGAGGTGGTCCTCGAGGCCCTGGTGGAAAGCGCCGTCCGCTCCTACGAGGCCGCTTTGGAGATGGGCCTTGGGGAGGACAAGATCGTCCTCTCCGCCAAGGTCTCCAAGGCCCGGGACCTCCTCTGGGTCTACCGGGAGCTGGCCCGAAGGACCAGAGCCCCCCTCCACCTGGGCCTCACCGAGGCCGGCATGGGGGTCAAGGGGATCGTGGCCTCGGCCGCCGCCTTGGCCCCCCTCCTCCTGGAAGGCATCGGCGACACCATCCGGGTCTCCCTCACCCCGGCCCCCCATGAGCCCCGCACCAAGGAGGTGGAGGTGGCCCAGGAGATCCTCCAGGCCCTGGGCCTTCGCACCTTCGCCCCCGAGGTGACCAGCTGCCCCGGGTGCGGCCGCACCACCAGCACCTTCTTCCAGGAGCTGGCCGAGGAGGTGAACCGTCACCTCAAGGCCAGGCTCCCCGAGTGGCGAAGGCGCTACCCCGGGGTGGAGGGGCTCAAGGTGGCGGTGATGGGGTGCGTGGTGAACGGCCCCGGAGAGAGCAAACACGCCCACATCGGCATCTCCCTGCCCGGAAGCGGCGAGGAGCCCAAGGCCCCCGTCTACGCCGACGGCAAGCTCCTCACCATCCTCAAGGGGGAGACCATCGCCGAGGACTTCCTCAGGCTGGTGGAGGAGTACGTTAAGACCCGCTTCGCCCCGCAAGAGGCATGAGCCCCTTTCGGTTCCAGGTCACGGCCCGCGCCGGCCGGGCCCGGGTGGGCCTCCTCGCCACCCCCCACGGGACCGTGGAAACCCCCCTCTTCATGCCCGTGGGCACCCAGGGCTCGGTCAAGGGCCTCCTCCCCCGGGACCTGAAGGAAATCGGGAGCCAGGTCCTCCTGGCCAACACCTACCACCTCCTCCTGCGCCCGGGGCCCGAAAGGGTGCGGGCCTTTGGGGGACTTCACGGCTTCGCTGGCTGGAAGGGCCCCTGGCTCACGGACTCCGGGGGCTTCCAGGTGATGAGCCTGGGCCACCTGCGCCGCATTGACGAGCGGGGCGTGGTCTTCCAAAGCCACCTCAACGGGGACCTGGTGGAGCTTACCCCCGAGCGGAGCATCGCCGTCCAGGAGGCCCTGGGGGCGGACCTCATCATGGCCTTTGACGAGTGCCCTCCCTACCCCTCCCCCAGGGAGTACCTGAAGGCCTCCTTGGAAAGAACCCTGCGCTGGCTAGAGCGGAGCCTGAAGGCCAAGACCCGGCCCGACCAGGCCCTTTTCGGCATCACCCAGGGGGGGACGGACCCAACGCTCAGGCGGCTTTCCACCCTGGAGACCCTCCGCTTTGATCTGCCAGGGTACGCCATCGGGGGCCTGGCCGTGGGGGAGTCTAAGGAGGAGATGTTCCCCATGGTGGAGCTCTCCACCGCCCTCCTCCCCGAGGAGCGCCCCCGCTACCTCATGGGGGTGGGCCACCCCGAGGACCTGGTGGCGGCCATGGGCCTGGGGGTGGACCTCTTTGACTGCGTCTACCCCACCCGCACGGGCCGCTTCGGCAGCGCCATGGTGCCCGAGGGGCGCCTCAACCTGAAAAACGCCCGCCACCTCGAGGAAAAGGGCCCCCTGGAGGAAGGCTGCGACTGCTACGCCTGCCAGAACTTCAGCCGGGGCTACATCGCCCACCTGGTCCGCTCCGGGGAGATGCTGGGGGCCATCTTGCTTTCCCTCCACAACCTCCGCTTCCTCCACCGCCTCACCGAAGGGGCTAAAGCGGCCATCCGAGAAGGCCGGTACGGGGACTTCGCCCGGGACTTTGCGGAAAGGCGCTTTGGCCAGGAGGTGCCCCTTTGGTTCCGGGAGGCCTTGGCGGCGGGAGGGCACTGGTAAAATGCCCCCGGTATGAAGCCAAGGTATCTCCTCCTGGGCCTGCAGCACACGGTGGCCATGTTCGGGGCCACGGTCCTGGTCCCCCTCCTCACCGGCCTCAACCCCTCGGTGGCCCTCTTCACCGCCGGGCTCGGCACCCTGGTCTTCCACCTGGTCACGGGACGGATGGTGCCGGTCTTTCTGGGCTCCAGCTTCGCCTTCATCGCCCCCATCCTGGCCGCCAAGGAGGCGGGCTTCTCCTTGAGCGCCATAGGTGGCGGCCTCGCGGCGGCGGGGCTCGTCTACGGCCTCTTCGCCCTCCTGGTCCTCCTCATCGGTTCCGAAAGGGTGCGCTGGGTCTTCCCCCCGGTGGTCACCGGGCCCGTCATCGTGGTCATCGGCCTCACCCTGGCCCCGGTGGCGGTGCAGATGGCCAGCAAGGACTGGCTTCTGGCCATAGTCACCTTTGCCAGCGCGGTGGTGAGCGCCGTGTTCTTCCGGGGACTTTTCCAGATGATCCCCGTGCTCCTGGGGGTGGGGGCGGGCTACCTCCTGGCCCTCCTCTTGGGCCGGGTGGACCTGAAGCCCCTCCAGGAGGCCCTCTGGTTCGGCGTGCCCCCGTTCACCCTGGCCAGCCTGGAGTGGGGGGCGGTCCTCCTCATCGCCCCGGTGGCCCTCGTCACCGTCATGGAGCACATCGGCGACATCCTCACCAACGGCCGGGTGGTGGGGAAGGACTTCTTCACTAAGCCCGGTCTCCACCGCACCCTTCTGGGGGACGGGCTCGCCACCAGCCTGGCGGGCCTCCTGGGGGGCCCCGCCAACACCACCTACTCGGAGAACACCGGGGTCTTAGCGGTGACCCGGGTCTACGAACCCTTGGTCCTGCGCCTGGCCGCCCTCTTCGCCATCCTCCTCTCCTTCTCGCCCAAGCTGGCCGCCCTCCTGCAGACCCTGCCCCAGGGGGTTCTGGGGGGGATCTCCATGCTCCTCTTCGGCATGATCGCCTCCGTCGGCATCCGCACCCTGGCCGAGGCGGAGATTGACTTCACCAAGAGCCGCAACCTGATCGTGGTCTCCGCCATCCTGGTCCTGGGCCTGGGCGGGGCCGTGGCCAACCTGGGCACCATCCAGGTGGCGGGGGCCGCCCTTCCCCTCAAGGTGAGCGGCATGGCCCTGGCCGCCCTGGCGGGGGTGGTCCTGAACCTCCTCCTGCCCCAAAAGCTGGAGCCCGAAGAGCTGGCCACCGAGGAGGAGCGGATCCCCTAAAAACCCTCAGCCCTCCCGGTAGAAGCGGCTTTGGCGGTAGTAGTCCTCCAGGAGAACCTTTAAAAAGGCGGCGGCGGGCACCCCCAGAAGGGCCCCCCAGAGGCCAAGGAGGCTCGCCCCCACAAGGATGGCGGCGATGGCCGTCACCGGGTGGAGGCGGGTAGCCCGGCCCACGATCAGGGGACCGAAGAGGTTCCCCTCCAGCTGGTTGGCCAGCCAAAGGACCAAAAAGGCCAAGAGCACCTTGGCCAGGCCCCCGGTGGCGGCGAGAAGCAGGGCGGGGACCCCGGAGACGATGACCCCCACGAAGGGGATGAGGTTGAAGACCCCCGCCAGAAAGCCCAGGCTCGCCGCCAAGGGCACGCCCACCAGGTAAAGCCCCACCCCCACGATAAGGCCCACCAGAAAGGCCACCAAAAGCTGGCCCCGCACGTAGCCCCCCACGCTCCGGTCCAGCTTCCGGGCCAGGTCGGCCACCAGGGGCTGGTAGGGCTCGGGGAAGGCCAGAAGGGCCGCCCGCCCCAGGCGGGGCAGGTCGTAGAGGAAGTAGATGGAAAGGGTCAGGGCGGTGAGGAGCTGGAAGACCCCGCCCACCAGGGAGGCGAAGAAGCCGAGAAGGTTTCCCCCCTGGCCCAGGAGGCCCTGGACGAAGCGCAGCAGGGTTTCCAGAAAGCTCTGCAACAGGCCCTGGAGGTTGCGGCTGGCCTCGGCCAGGATTGGCTTCAGGCTCTCGGGCACCGGGACGGCCCGCACCCGGTCGGGAAGGCTGAGGAGCCAGGCCAGGAAGGGGTCCAGGAGGCGGGGGAGCTCCTGGGCCAGGCGGGAAAGCTCCACCACCGTTTGCGCCGTGAGGAAGGAGGCGAGGCCCACAAAGAGGCTAAGCCCCAGGTAGACCAAGACCACCCCCAAAGCCCGGGGAAGCCTCTGGGCCTCAAAGAAGCGCACCAGGGGGTGGGCGAGGTAGGCGAAGGCGAAGGCGGTGAGGAGGATCTGCAAAGCGGGCCAGGCCCGCTGGAGGAGGCGGAAGCCTAGGTAGAAGAGGAAGAGGTAAACGGCCACCCGCACGTAGGGGTTGGCCCAGACCTGGCGGAAGGCTTCCCTCATATGGGGCTATTTTACGGAGAAGAAGGCCTTGGCCTGGCGGAGGAGCTCCTCCTTGGGAAGGCCCTGGAAGAGGAAGGTTCCCCGGTCGGGGGCTCCCTCCCAGACCTCAAAGAGGAGCCTGGGGGCCCCGCCCTGAAGCCCGGTGTTGCCGAGATAGCCCAGGGGGTCTCCCCGGAAGACCTGATCCCCCACCTTTAGCCCCGGGTAAGGGGCCTGAAGGTGGGCGTAGACCGAGGTGCGCCCGTCAGGGTGGCGGACCCAGACCTCGAGGCCCCGCAAGAGGTCCATATCCTCCGGGGAAGCCCCGTCCTTCACCCGCTCCATGAGGGCCTGCCAGGCCTCGAGGCTTGGCTCCTGGTAGGCCTCTTCCACCTTGACCACCTCCCCGGCCTGGGCCGCCACCACCCCCATCCCCCGCACCACGGGGACGCAGGCGTCCCCGTTCACGAAAACGAAGCCCGCGCTCACCCCCTTGCGGTAGGGGCGGGGGGCGCCGGGCAGGTTCTCCGGGCGGGAGGGGAGGCAGGCCCCGGGCAGGGGGAGGCGGTAGCCCTCGGGGACCAGGGCCGCCTTCTGCCTTAGAAGGCCCACCTCCTCCCTCAGGGCGTGAAGCTGCCGCCCCCGCACGGCGAAGCCCAAGGTCACCACCAGGGCGTAAAGGGCGAGGGCGAAGAGGAGGTAGTGCCCCGGCTTCAGGTTCATGCCTCCAGTCTAAAGGGCCCAGGGGCTGACCCCTGGGCCCTTTGGGCAAAGGAAGCTAGAGAAGCTTGAGAAGCTCCTTCTTGATCTCCTTGGCGGAGAGGCCCTCCAGCTTCAGCCCCCGGGCCTTTTCCAGAAGCTCGTAGACCTTGGGGATGTGGCTCGCCGCCACCCGGAAGGTGATCTCCTGGCCGGCCACCTGGACGCGGACCTTCTGCAGGTTGGGGTACTGGCGGCGCTTGGAGATGCCGGTGGTCTTCCTGCCCACGCCCCCTTCCCGCTTGGCCTTACCCCGCCGCTCAATGCTGTTGGCCACGATGGGCCGCTTTCCGCTCAACTCGCACACCTTGGACATGGCACCCTCCTGCCCGAAGGCAAACCCTAAGGAGTATAGCACAGGTTAGACTCTTGGGGATGCCCACGGTGCTGGTACCCCTTCTTTTGGCCTTTGACCAGATCCTGAAGCTCTGGGCCCTGGAGAACCTCTCCCCCATCCCGAGGCCCCTCCTGGGGGACCTCCTCTACCTCACCCTGGTCAAAAACACCGGGGCGGGCTTTGGCCTCCTTCAGGACAAGGCCCAGATCCTGGGCTGGGTGAGCCTTCTCGTGGGGGGCGTTCTCCTCTACCTCCTGGGTTTCCGCCGCTACCCCCCGGCCTTTACCCTGGGCCTTTCCCTGGTAGCGGCGGGGGCTTTGGGGAACGGCGTTGACCGCCTGGGCCGGGGCTTTGTGGTGGATTATTTGGATCTGGGGACCCAGATCCCCCTCATCGCCCAGTTCCCGGTCTTCAACCTGGCGGACGTGTGCGTGACCCTGGGGGCGGCCATCCTGCTTCTTTCCCCCAGGAGAAGAAGGCGCTACTGAAGGGCCTGGGCGAAGCGCTCCAGGGCCTTCTTCAGGTTCTCCTCGCCCGTGGCGTAGGAAAGGCGCACGTGGCCGTAGGCGGCGAAGTCGGTGCCCGGCACCACCGCCACCCCCGCCGTAAGGAGCCTCTCCGCCGCCTCCACCTCGTTTGGGGCGAAGGGGGAGGTGTCCATGAGGACGTAGAAGGCCCCGCTGGGGCGCACCGCCTTGAGGCCGATCCGAGAAAGCCCCTCTAGGAGGAGGTCCCGCCTTTTCCTGTAGGCTTCCCTGGCCATGGCGATGAAGGCCATGGAGGCCTCCCGGTTGGTGAGGGCCTCGAGGGTGGCCCACTGGGCGATGGTGTCGGGGCTGGTGGTGGACTGGCTGGACACGTCGGCCATGGCCTTGATGACCGCCTTGGGGCCGCAGGCGTAGCCGATGCGCCAGCCCGTCATGGCGAAGGCCTTGGCGGCGCCGTTCACGGTGATGGTGTGCTCTGGGGCCAGGGTGCCGGGGGAGAAGTGGGCCCCCTCGTAGATGAGGTGCTCGTAGATCTCGTCGCTGACCAGGTAGAAGTCGTGCTCGAGGGCCATCTCGGCCAGGGCCCTAAGGACCTCCTCCGGGTAGACGGCCCCCGTAGGGTTGTTGGGGGAGTTGACCACCAGGGCCTTGGTCCTAGGGGTGATGGCCCGGCGCACCCGCTCGGGGTCAGGGACAAAGCCCTCCTCGGGTAGGGTGGGGACCTCCACCGGCACCCCCCCGGCGAAGCGCACCATCTCCGGGTAGCTGACCCAGTAGGGGGCCAGGACGATGACCTCGTCCCCGGGGTCCAGGATGGCCTGGAAGAGGTTGAAGAGGGCCTGCTTGCCCCCCACGGTGACGATGGTCTCCTCGGGGGTCACCTCCAGGCCGTTTTCCCGGCGGAACTTCTCGGCCACAGCTTCCCTCAGCTCGGGGATGCCGGCGGGAGGGGCGTACTTGGTCTTGCCCTGGGCCAGGGCCCGCCTGGCCGCCTCCTTGACGTGCTCGGGGGTGTCAAAGTCGGGCTCCCCGGCGGTGAGGGCCACCAGGTCCACCCCTTTTCGCCTCAGCTCCAGGGCGCGGGCGTTGACCGCCACCGTGGCCGAAGGCTTCATGGACTTCACCCTTTGGGAAAGGCCCCGCATGGCATGAGTATACGGGGTAAAATGAACCTGTGGACCCGGTGTTGCAGAAGGTGGTGGAGAAGATGGCCTCCCGCCTGGAGGGACGGCGTTATCGCCTTTACCTTTTTGGCTCCCGGGCCCTAGGGGCGCACACGCCCCGCTCCGACTACGACTTGGCCATTTGGGCGGAACCTCCCCTGGACCTGGCCACCTTAAGCCAAATCCGGGAGGAGCTGGAAGAGCTCCCCATCCTGCAGAGGGTGGACCTGGTGGAACTCTCCTGGGCTCCAGGTCTCAGGGAAAAGGTGGAACGAGAGGGGATTCTCCTTGGGGAAGGAGGAGAAGCTTAAGGAACAGGTGGCCCTTTTGCGCCGAGCCGTGGCCCGCTTGGCCTCCGCTTTGGCCCAACCCAAGGACGAGTTTGTGCGGGACTCGGCCATCCAACGTTTTGAGTTCACTTTTGAGCTTTCCTGGAAAACTCTCAAAACATACCTGGAGCTCCAGGGGCTCGAGGCCCGGTCTCCCAGGGCCGCTATCCGTGAAGCCTTTGCCACGGGCCTCCTCCCGGAAGATCCTGGCTGGCTAGCGATGGTGGAGTTGCGCAACCTTACCAGCCACACCTACGAGGAGGAGTTGGCCGAGCAGGTCTACGCGGCCCTTCCTCAGGCCCTGGCCCGATTTGAAGCCCTCCTCTCCCGCCTGGAAGAGGAAGGCTTCTAAGTGCCCGCGCTTTGGTTTCGCCACATGGGGTGCCAAAGTCAGGGCTGTGGAAGGCCTTTTCTGGGGCCCCCACCGCGGCCAAAGCCGCGGTGGGGTACTTAAGCCGGTGCGGGCTTTGCCGCTGGCTTCTCCCCCCCGGCCAGGGCCCGCCTCCCCACCACCCTAAGCCCCAGGGGGCGCACCGTTGCCCGATAGACGGCGGACTCCGGCAACAGCTCCCCGTCGGCGTGGGCGGGCACGGGGTGGGGGAACTCCACCGCCACCTCCCGCCCGGGGAGGAAGAGGACCTGGGGGTGGCCCAGGTGCCGGCCCAAAAGGAGGCTGGGCAGGATGAGGACCACGCCCAGCCGGGAAAGCTCCCGGGCCAGAACCAGGGAGAGGAGGCCGTCCCTGGGGTCGGCCATGGGGGCGATGGGGATGCCGCCTCCGTAGGCGGGCCCGTTCATGGCGGCCAGGAGGAGGAGCCGCCCCCGGTAAACCTCCTTCCCGTCCACAAGAACCCGGCCCTCGGGCAGGCGGAGGTCCTTGAGGACCAAGAAGAGGGCGTAGAGGTAGCGGGGCATGCCCCGCAGGAAGGAGGGGGCGGCCAGAGCCTTCTTGGCCACCAGGGCGTCAAAGCCGATGCCCAAAGAGGCCCCGAAGGCCTCCCCGTTCACCAGGCCCAGGTCCACGGCCTCCTCGGGGGCGAAGAGGGCGTGCTCCAGGGCCTCCCGCCAGGGAAGGCCCCTAAGCCCCAGCATCCGGGCGAAATCGTTGCCGCTCCCGATGGGGACCACGCCCAGGACCTTGCCCGCCCCCGCCAGGCCCTTCAGGACCTCGTGCACCGTGCCGTCGCCGCCCACGGCCACCACCCGGGCCCCCTCGGGCGCCTCCCGGGCGATCTCGGTGGCGTGGCCCGGGCCCTCGGTGAGGAAGGCCCTCGCCCCCCGCTCCCGGGCCGCCTTCAGGATGGCCCCGGAAAGCCGCCCCACCCTCCCCCGGCCCGCCGCCGGGTTCACGATGACCCACCTTTCCACCCCCGTATTCTACGGGCATGGGCCTCTTAGGCCACTTCCTCAAAGGCCCCCACCCCAAGACCACCCTCCTCCTTACCCGGGCGGGGCCCGTGGAGAACCCCCACCACCTCCTCTACAGCCACCCGGGCCTCCCCCTGTCCCGGGAAGGAAAGGAAGCCCTCCTGGCCCTCCTTCCCCTCCTAAAGGCCCACCCCGTGGCCCACGTCTACAGCGCGGACAGCCTGGCGGAAAGGGAGGCGGCGAGGCTCCTCGCCGAGGCCCTGGGCGTAGGGTACACCCTCCTGCCCGAGCTTCGCGAAAGGAGCTGGGGGGCCTGGGAGGGAAGGAGCTTCGCCGAGGTGGAGGCCCGCTTTCCCCAAGAAGTCCAGGCCTGGCTTCTGGACGAAGCGGGCTTCGCCCCGCCGGGAGGGGAAAGCCTAAGGGCGGCCTGGGAAAGGGGGAAGCGAGCGGTGCGGGGTCTTCTGGAGAAGCACCGGGGCCAGGCCATCCTGGTGATCGGGAACTGCACGGTGAACCGGGCCGCGCTGAGCCTGGCCCTGCCCCTTCCCCCGGAGGAGGGCCTTCGGCTGGAGCAGGACTACGCCCGGCTTTCCGTGGTGGACTTCTACAGGGAGGAAGGGGTGGTCAAGGCCCTGAACCTGGACATCTGCCCCTGGTCAGGGGGGTAAACTGAGGGCATGATCCGGCCCGTGGCCAGAAAGGACCTTCCGGGGCTTTTGGAGCTCCTGCGCCACGTGGACGAGAGCCCCGAGCGAGGGGTCCTGGCCCCGGAGGCCCGGGACCTCGAGGGCCTGGCCGAGGAGCTGGAGGACGGCCTGGTCCTGGAGCGGGAGGGGCGGGTGGAGGGGTACGTGGGCCTCTACCCCTTCTGGGATGGGGCCGCTTTGGAAGGGCCTCTGGCCTACCGCAAGGAGGACCTCCCCGCCCTCCTCCAGGCCGCCGAGGCCCGGGCCCTGGAGCTTGGCGTGGAGCGGCTTTACGCTTTTCCCCAGGAGGCCAACCGCCCCCTGCGGGAGGTCCTGGAGGCGGCGGGGTACGACCTCCTCCACACCACCTACTTCTTCGTGAAAAACCCCAAGGGCCTGGACTACCCGCCCCCCAAGGGCGTGCGCATCAAGAAGGGCTTCCCCGGGGCAGGGGTCTACCGGGAGCTCTACCGGGAAAGCGAGGAGGGCTGGGCCCTGAGGCTCAAGTGGACGGACGAGGAGCTGGAGGAGCACTTCGCCGAGCCCCACGTCCACCTCCTGGTGGCCTACCAGGGGGAGGAGCCCGTGGGCATGGCCGAGGTGGAGGTGGAGGGGAACGAGGCCAGCGTGGCCTACATCGGGGTCGTCCCCAAGGCCCGGGGCCAGGGCATCGGCCGGGCCCTTCTGGCCGAGGCGGCCCGGCTGGCCGAGAAGAAGGGGGCGCGCCTCCTCCGGGTCCGGGCCCACGACCACGAGACCGGGGCCCTAGAGCTCTACCGCAACCTGGGCTTCAGCCTCGAGGAGGCCGTGGCCACCTACGCCAAGGAACTCAGGGCCAGGCGGTAGGTGGCGGCGTGGGCCTCCACGGTGAGGCGGGGGTCGCGGTTGTACCCCCCGCCCATGACCACCACCAGGGGGACCCCCAGGGCCCTGACCAGGCGGAAAACGCGGGCATCCCGCCGCTTCACGCCCTCGGGGGAAAGGGCCAGCCTGCCGAAGCGGTCCCCCTTTAGCACGTCCACCCCGGCGTTGTAGAAAACCAGGTGGGGGCGGAAGGCCTCTGCCTTTTCCAGGGCCAGGTCCAGGGCCCTCAGGTAGGCCTCGTCCCCCACCCCGTCCGGCAGGCCCACGTCCAGGTCGCCCTTCTCCTTCTTCAGGGGGTAGTTGCGCTCCCCGTGGAGGGAGAGGGTGTAGACCGTGGGGTCGTCCCGGAAGAAGAAGGCGGTGCCGTTCCCCTGATGGGCGTCCAGGTCCACCACCAAGACCCTCCCCAAAAAGCCCCTCGCCCTGAGCCAGCGGACGGCCACGGCCACGTCGTTGAAGAGGCTGTACCCCTCGGCCCGGTCGGGAAAGGCGTGGTGGGTGCCCCCGGCCAGGTTGAGGCCGAGGCCCGTCCTAAGGGCGTCCTCCGCCGCCATTAAGGTCCCCCCCGCCGCGTGCAGGGCCCGCTTCAGAAGGCCTGGGCTGAAGGGGAGGCCAAGCCTTAAGGACTCCTGGCGGGAAAGCCCTTCCCGGAAAAGCTTTTCCAGGTAAGAGGCCTCGTGGGCCAGGAAGAGGGCCTCACGGGGGACCTCGGGGGCGGGAAGGATGGGGACGAGACCCTTTAGGGCCTCGGCCACCCCCCGGTACTTGTAGAGGGGGAAGGGGTGCCCCTCGGGCAAGTCCAGGGAGAGGTGGGCCGTGGAGTAGGCCTTCACGCCCCCATTTTGGCAGAATGGGGGAGAAGCGTGCGCCTCCTCCTTCTCTCCGACCAGGCCCACCCCCACATCTACTCCCCCCGCTTTCCCGAAAACCTCCCCCCCTTTGACCTGGTCCTGGCGGCGGGGGACCTGCCCGGGGCGTACCTGGAGTACGTGGCCACCAAGGTCCGGGTGCCCGTCCTCTTCGTGCCCGGAAACCACGGGTCTTCCACCGCCTCTTCCGCCCCCGGCTCCACGTCCACGGCCACACCCCCCTCCTCGGGGCCAACCCCGAGCGGCGCCACCGCACCCTCCTGGGGGTGGAGGTCATCCACGCCCAGGGGTACGCCCTGGTCCAGCTTCCCTGAGCTGGCGGTAGGCCTCGTAGGCGGCCACCCCCACGGCCACCGCCAGGTTCAGGGAGCGCACGGGCCCCGGCATGGGGATGTAAAGGCTCGGGAAGCGGCCCAGGACCTCCGGGGGAAGCCCCCGGGTCTCGGGGCCGAAGAGCAGGTAATCCCCCTCCTGAAAGCGGGCCTGGTAGAGGTTCCTTTCGCCCCGGGCGCTGAAGGCCAAGACCCTGGCCCCCGGGGGCAGAGCCGCCAAAAAGGCCTCCCAGGTATCGTGGACCCTGAGGTCCACGTAAGGCCAGTAGTCCAGGCCCGCCCGCTTGAGGCCGGGGTGGGAAAGGCGGAAGCCCAGGGGGCGGATGAGGTGGAGGGGGAAGCCCAAAGCGGCGGCGGTGCGGGCCACGTTGCCGGCGTTTTGCGGGATCTCCGGCTGAAAGAGGACCAGGTGGACCACCTTTACCCCCGCTTCCCGTACCGGGTGGCGGGGCCCCGGCCCAGGCGCTCCAGGCGGCCCTCGAGGACCAGCCTCTTCAGAAGGGCCAAGGCGCCCTTGGGGGATAGCCCCAAGAGGGCCTCCACCTCCCGCCGGCTCATGGGCCGGTCCATGCGGGCGAGAAGCCTCTCCCCCAGGGGGTCCCGCCTGGCCAGGCGGTAGCCTCCTCCTTCCCGGCGCACCAGCCCCATGCGCTCCATCCGGGAAAGGACCCGCCTGGCGGCCTCCTCGGGGAGCTGGAGGGCCTTGGCCAGCTCAGCAAGCCCCGCCTCCCCCACCCGCTTCAGGTGGGCCAAAGCGATCAGGTGGTCCAGGCTGAAGGCCCCAAAGCGCTCCTGGGCCTCGGCCAGCTCCCGCACGAAGGCCTCGTCCAGCTCGGGGTTGTAGAGGACCAGGGTGAGGGCATCGGGGTAAAGGCGGTACTCCGGGGGCTCCTTGCCGTACTTGAGGAGGAGGCGGTACATCTTGTCCACCCCGCTCCCCGCCCGCTCCACGTAGCCCAGGCGGTAGAGGGCCTCGGCCAGGCGGGGGTTCCGCCTCTTGGGGGGGTGGCGGAGGACGTTCTCCGGGGTGATGCCGGGGGGAAAGCCCCCGGGGTTGGAGACCTCCAGCCGGTCCGGGTGGTGGTGGACCTGGATGGCGTCCTGGCTCTGCCAGTCCCGGTGGGCCAGGGCGTTCAGAAGGGCCTCCCGGTAGACCTCCTGGTCGTAGTCCCAGACCTCGAGGCGAAAAAGCCCCACGGTGAGGTAGCGGACCCGGTTCCGGGCCTGGATCAGGTCCCTAAGCCGCTCCAAAAGGGCGGGGATGGGCCTCAGGATGTCCTCCCGGAAGCGGTACCCCTCCTCCCCCTCGTGGTGGTAGTAGCTCACCTCCGCCTGGGGCAGGAGGCGGCGCAGGGCTAAAGGGGTTCCCGCCAGAAGGAGGCCGGCCACCGTGGGGCGGTCCTCCCCCTCCACCCGCGCCAGAAGGCCCAGGGCGAAGAGGAGCTCCAGGTCGGGCAAAGCCGCCAGGTTGCTCCCCCTTTCCTCCAGGATGCGCCTGAGCCTCAGCACCTCCACAGGGTCCAGGTCGGAGAGGCTGGCCGCCGGCAGGACCTGGGCGGTGAAGTCGGGCTCGGGCAGGGCCTGGCCTAGCTTGAGCTCCGTGAGGCGCTTGCCGTCCCAGAAGGGCACCCGGCCCGCCCCCACGGAGACGGCCGCCGGGCTTTGGGGCACGTGGAGGGCCAGGACCCGCCCCTCGGGGCCCTCCACCACCTCCACATAAGGGAGCAGGAGGCCTTGGGTGAGCCCGAAGAGGGCGTGGGTGATCTGCAGGGGGTGGATCTCGGAGGCCCCCAGCACCCACCCCTCCGGGCTCACCCCCAGGAAGATGGTTCCCCCCTTGTGGTTGGCCAGGCCGGCGGCGTAGCGGGCCAGCTCCTCCGGGGAGAGGTCGGGGGGCAGGAAGAGGGTCCGCTCGTCCTGCCCCGCGGCCAGGCGTTGGGCCAGCTCCTCCCACGTCACGGCCTCCAGTTTACGGAAAGGGAAGACTCGTGGAGTCGGTGTTCCGGAAGAAGCGAGAAAAGGCCTGGAACGGGGTGGCGGACGGGCTCCTCTTCGGGAACCCGGGGCAGCTCTTCGTCCAGGCGGTGGCGGTGGCCATAGCCATCCTCTACTCCGCCCTGGGCACCTTCCTCCTCCTCAAACTGGCGGGGCTCTTCACCCCCTTGCGGGCAACCCCCAAGGAAGAGGGCGCGGGGCTGGACGTGGCCCAGCACGGGGAAGAGGCCTATGCCAGCGGAGAAGGGGCCATCCTGGTGCTCTCCGAGGGTCTACCCCCTGCCCCCAAGCCTGCGGGAGGTAAAGCATGAAGCTGGTTGTGTCCATCATCCGTCCAGATAGGCTCAACGAGGTCCTGGAGGCCCTCTTCAAGGCAGAGGTGCGCGGGCTTACCATCAGCCGGGTCCAGGGGCACGGTGGGGAGACGGAAAAGGTGGAGACCTACCGGGGCACCACGGTGAAGATGGAGCTCCACGAGAAGGTGCGCCTGGAGATCGGGGTCTCCGAGCCCTTCGTCAAGCCCACGGTGGAGGCCATCCTGAAGGCGGCCCGCACCGGGGAAGTAGGGGACGGGAAGGTCTTCGTCATCCCCGTAGAGAAGGTCTACCGCATCCGCACCGGCGAGGAGGACGAGGCGGCCGTGACCCCGGTACAATAGGGGTGTGACGGCCAGGCAGCGGCGGATTCTCCACCACCTGGTGGAGGTGTACATAAGGACCAAGGCCCCGGTGCCCTCGGCGAGGCTCGCCGAGGCCTTGGGCCTTAGCCCCGCCCTGGCCCGGTACGAGCTCATCGCCCTCGAGGAGATGGGCTACCTCAGCAAGCCCCACGCCTCCGCGGGAAGGGTGCCCACCCGCCAAGCCTACCGCCAGTACGCCCTCTCCCTCCTTCCCCCCGCTCCCCTTCCCAAGACCACCCAAGAAAGCCTCCTGAGGGCCCTGGAGGGGGCCCGGGAGCCCGAGCTCTTCCTGGTGAAGATGGCCTCGGGACTTTCCGGCTACCCCGCCCTGCTCCGCCTCCGCCCCAAGCGGGCCCCAAAGGTCCTCCAGATCCACCTCTCCCCTCTCCCCGAGGGCACTTTGGCCGTGGCGGTGCTGGAAGGAGGCAGGGTGCGGGAGGTCCGGCTTCCCCACACCCTGCCCAAGGAGAAACTTCGGGAGGCGGAAGAGGCCCTCTCCCGGCCCTTCCGGGAGCTTCCCGGGGCCCCCAAGGGCCTCGAGGACCTCTTCGCCCTCCTGGGCCGGGCCCTTTCCGCCGGGCTTTCCCTCACCTACCGGGAGGGCCTCGCCCAGGTCCTCAAGGAGCCCGAGGCCCAGGACCCAGGCTTCCTGGAGCGCCTGGTCCGCCTCTACGAGCGGGGCGAGGAGGACCTCCTCACCCCCCCGGGCCGGGTGGACGTGCGGGTGGGGGAGGTGGAGGGGCTGGCCCAGGTGCAGGCGGGCCTGGAGCAGGGGGAGTGGCAGGGGGAGCTGGTCCTTTTGGGCCCCATGCGGATGCGCTACCCGGAGGCCCTCTCCGTGGCCCAGAGCCTCTCCCAGGTCTATACTGGTACCCATGCGGGTTGAGGTGCGCCTCTTCGCCCTGTACCGGGAGCAGGCGGGCCAGGACCGCCTCCACCTGGACCTTCCCGAAGGCGCCCGGGTAAAGGACGCCAAAGAGGCCCTGGAAAGGCTTTTCCCCGGTCTCTCCCTCCAGGGGGGCATGGCCGCCGTGAACCAGGCCCTGGCCCAGGGGGAAACCCCCCTAAGGGAGGGCGACGAGGTGGCCTTCCTGCCCCCGGTCTCGGGGGGGCAGGACAGCTTCGGCCTCACCCATGAACCCTTGGACCTGAAGGCCCTGGTGGACTGGGCCACGGCCCCCGAGTACGGGGCGGTGGTGAGCTTCCTGGGCACCACCCGAAGCCCCAACCGGGGAGAGGAGGTGGCCTATTTGGAGTACGAGGCCTACCCCGGCATGGCGGAGAAGGTCATGGCGGAGATCATCGGCGAGATGCGGGCCCGCTGGCCCCTGGGCCGGGTGGCCCTCTGGCACCGCCTGGGCCGGGTGGACCCCGGGGAGGCCTCCATCGCCATCGTGGTCTCGGCCCGCCACCGCAAGGAGGCCTTCGCCGCCTGCCAGTACGCCATTGACCGGGTGAAGCAGGTCCTCCCGGTCTGGAAGAAGGAGCACCGCCAGGACGGGAGCTTCTGGGTGGAGGGCTTCGCCCCGGAGGAGGGGCGGCTTTGATACCACCCCAGGCTGGCCCAAGCTAAGCGCCCGCACTTTGGTTTCGCAACATGGGGTGCCGCAGTCGGGACTTTGGAAGGGCTTTTCTGGGGCCCCCACCGCGCCAAAAGCCGCGGTGGGGTACTTAGCCTGGGGGCCCCAAAGGAGCGCATCCGAGGCTCAGGAAGGGAAACGGGAAGCAAGGGTATGACCTCTTTCACCGCCATCGCCTTTATCCTCCTCCTCGCCCTCTGGGCCCTGCCCCTCCTCCTGGGCTTCCTCTCGGGAAGGGCCTACCGGGAGGGCCGGGGCCGGGTGGCCCTGGGCCTTTTCCTCTTCGGGGTCTTCCTGGGCTTTCTGGCCCGCCCCAGGCCCCTGGGGCTTTTCTTCCTCCTCCTGGGCCTGCTTTTGGGCTACGGCCGCCTGCGCTAGAATGGAGAGATGACCGAACGGGCCCTGCGCCCCCTAACCGAGGAAGAGTACCTGGCCCTGGAAAGGGAAAGCCCCCTTCGCCACGAGCTTCTTGAGGGGATCCCCTACGCCATGGCCGGGGCGGGCCTGGACCACAACCTCATTGTCACCAACCTGGTGGCCCTCCTCAAACCCCTGGCCCGGGCCAAGGGGTGCCGGGTCTACAGCGAGACGGTGAAGCTCAAGCTTTCCGAGGACACCTTTTACTACCCCGATGTGATGGTGGTCTGCGGCCCCAAGGCCCATCCCCTCTACGAGACCGCTCCTTGCTTGGTGGTGGAGGTCCTTTCACCCAGCACCGAGGCCCAGGACCGGCGGGAAAAGCTCGCCCGTTACCTCCGCCTACCTAGCTTGGAGGGCTACCTCCTCCTCCAAAGCGAAACCCGAGGCGGAACCCTATACCGCAGGACCCCGGAGGGCTTCCAGGAGGAGGCCCTGGGAGAGGTCCTCCACCTGCCCTGCCTGGAAGGCTCTGTACCCGTGGAGGCCATCTACGAGGGCGTGGCGTGAAACCCATTCTGGAGCTTTTCCCCGAAGAGTTCCCCGGCGAGGGCTACCGCAAGGCCCAGATCGCCCACTGGGTCTTCGCCCGAGGGGTCCTGGACTTCGCCGAGATGACCGACCTCCCCAAGGGCCTGCGGGAGGCTTTGGCCAGGGAGTGGCGCGTGAGCGAGTTCCAACTGGTGGAGGCCTACCCCAGCAAGGACGGGAGCGTCAAGTACCTCTTCACCCTCCTGGACGGGAAGAAGACCGAGGCCGTCTACATGCCCTACAAAAACCGCAAGACGGTCTGCCTCTCCAGCATGGTGGGCTGCCCCGCCGGGTGCACCTTCTGCGCCACCGGGGCCTTGGGCTTTGGGCGGAACCTGACCGCGGCGGAGATCCTCTCCCAGCTTCTCGCCATCGCCCACCACCAGGGCCTCTCCCCCAGGGAGATCCGCAACGTGGTCCTCATGGGCATGGGGGAGCCCCTCCTGAACCTCACGAACGTCCTCAAGGCCATCCGGGTCATGCTCCACCCCAAAGCCCTGGCCATGAGCCCAAGGCGCATCACCCTCTCCACCGTGGGCATCCCCCGGGGCATCCTGCGCCTGGCGGAAGAGGACGTGGGCGTGCGCCTGGCCCTCTCCCTCCACGCCCCCGACGACGAGACCAGGCGGAAGATCATCCCCACCGCCCACCGCTACCCCATCGCCGAGATCATGGCGGCGGTGCGCCGCTATTACGAGCGCACCAAGCGGCGGGTCACCTTTGAGTACACCCTCCTCAAGGGCCTGAACGACCACCTTTGGCAGGCCCGGCTTCTGGCCAAGCTCCTCAAGGGGATCAGCGCCCACGTGAACCTGATCCCCTTCAACCCCTGGGAGAACGCCCCGGTGGAGGGAACACCCAAAGCGGGCATCCTGGCCTTCGCCGAGGAGCTTAAGCGCCTGGGGGTGCCCACCTCCATAAGGTGGAGCCGGGGCCAGGACGTGGGAGCCGCCTGCGGTCAGCTGGCCCTCAAGGCCCCCAAGGCCCTCACCTTCACACCACTTCTAGAAGACGCCGGGCAATGACCACCTTGAGGATCTCGCTGGTCCCCTCCCCGATCCTGGTGAGGCGGGCGTCCCGCCAGTAGCGCTCCACGGGGTAGTCCTTGACGTAGCCGTAGCCGCCCAGGATCTGGATGGCCTCGTCGCAGGCCCTGACCGCTACCTCGCTGGCGAAGAGCTTGGCCTGGGCGGCCTCGAGGGCAAAAGGCCTCCCGGCGTCCTTGAGCTCGGCCGCCTTGAGGTACAAAAGCCTCGCCGCCTCCAGCTCGGTGGCCATCTCCGCCAGCTTGAAGGACACCCCCTGGAACTCGGCGATGGGCCTGCCGAAGGCCTCCCGCTCCTTGGCGTAGCGCAGGGCGAAGTCCAAGGCCGCCCGGCCCAGGCCCACGGCCATGGCGGCGATGCCGATCCTGCCCCCGTCCAGGACCCTGAGGACGTCGTAAAAGCCCTTCCCCCGCTCGCCCAAAAGCCCCTCCTCGGGGACGAAGAGGTCCTCCAGGAGGAGCTGGGCGGTGTCCGAGGCGTTGAGGCCCAGCTTCTCCTCCTTCCTCCCCACCCTAAGCCCCTTCTCGGGCCGGAAGAAGGCGAAGGCGGAGATGCCCAGGTGCCTCTTCTCCGGGCTTGGGGCCGGGTCGGTCCGGGCCATGATCACGTAGACCCCGGCCACGCTCCCCTGGGTGATGAACTGCTTGGTGCCGTTTAGGAGAAACCCCCCGGGCACGGCCTCGGCCCTGGTCTTGAGGGCGGCGGCGTCCGAGCCCGCCCCCGGCTCCGTCAGGCCCCAGGCCCCCAGGGCCTCCCCCGAGGCCAGCTTTGGCAGGAACTCCGCCTTCTGCTTCTCGTTCCCGGCCAGGAGGATGTGGCCCGTGGCCAGGGAGTTGTGGCTGGCCACGGTGAGGGCCAAAGCCCCGTCGTAGTAGGCGACCTCCTCCACCATGCGGGCGAAAAGCCGCATGGGGAGGCCGGCGCCCCCGTAGGCCTCGGGCACCGTGGCCCCGAAGACCCCGAACTGGGCCATCTTGCGCACCAGGTCCCAGGGGAAGGCCCCCGTCCGGTCCCTCTCCGCCGCCCCCGGGGCCACCTCCGCCTTCAGGAACTCCCGCAAGGGCCCCAGGACTGCCCGCTCCTCTCTGCTTTCCTCAAACCACAGGGCCATAGTGGGGTCAGTATAACACTTTCCTGCGGAATGGCAAAAATACGTCAGATCACAGGGCGTGCTAGAGTCTTTCCCGATGCTCCTCCTCCTGGGCCCCACGGACGTGGGCAAGTCCACCCTGGCCCTAAGGCTTCTGGAGCGGGCGGGCGAGGCCTACCTCCTGGACCTGGACCCCGGGCAGGGGTCCTTGCCCGGGACCTTCACCCTCTTCCGGCACCAGGGCGGGCTTACCCCCGTGCGCCGGGCCCTGGTGGGGGCGCTTTCCCCGGTGGGGGTGGAGGCCAAGGCCCTGGTGGCCGCCTTGCGCCTGGCCCGCCTCATCCCCAAGGGAAGCCCGGCCATCGGGGACACGGACGGCCTTCTGGACCCCTCCTACCGCCTCCTTCAGGTGGACGCCCTAAGCCCCGCCGAGGTCCTGATCCTGGGCTCCGAGGCCCTCTACCAGGCCTTAAGCTGGCGCAAGGACCTGAGGCTCCGCCTGGCCAAGCCCCTCCCCGAGGCCCGGAGAAAGACCGCCGCCGAGAGGCGGAGGGCCCGCTTGGAGCGGCTTCTCGCCCACTTCCAGGGGGCCATACCCCGGGCCTTTCCCCTGGAAGGCCCCGCCGAGCCCGGGAGGCTCTACGGCCTCCTGGACGCCGAGGGCTTCTTCCTGGCCTACGGGAAGCTCCTGGCCTGGGAAGGGGGGGAGGGGCTTTTCCTCACCCCCTTTGAGGGGGAGGTGGCCCGCCTCGAGGCCACCCGCCTAAGCCTCCCTACCCCCGCACTACCAGGTTGAGGATCCTGCCCGGGACGTAGATCTCCTTGACGATCTCCTTGCCCTCCAGGTGGGCCTGGACGTTTTTCACCTTGAGGGCCTCGGCCCGGGCCACCTCCAGGGGGGCGTCCTTGGGGATCTGGATGGTACCCCGCACCCGGCCGTTCACCTGCACGGCCACCTCCACCACGTCCTTCTCCAGGGCCTCCGGGTCCAGCTCGGGCCAGCCCGCCTCAAAGAGGCTGTCGGGCCAGAACCAGTGCCAGAGCTCCTCGGCCAGGTGGGGGGCGAAGGGGAAGAGCATCTGCAGGTAGTAGCGGATGGCGGTGCGGTAGAGGGGGGTGACGGGGCGCTCCCGGCGGTACTCGTAGAGGGCGTTCAGGAACTCCATGAGGGCGGCAATGGCGGTGTTGAAGCGCAGGGCCTCGAGGTCCTCCGTCACCTTCTTGAGGGTGGCGTGGAGCTTCCCGTAGAGCTCCCGGTCGGCCCCCTCCAGCGCCTCTTTCTGGAACCTACCCGAGATCTTCTCCAGCTCGGAGCGGTCCTCGGCCACCCGCCTATAGATTCGGTTCAGGAAGCGCCAGGCCCCCTGGACCCCCTCCTCGGTCCAGACCATCTCGTTCTCGGGAGGGGCGGCGAAGAGGATGGTGATGCGGGCGATGTCGGCCCCCTCTTCCTTCACGAAGGGCCCCACCATGACCCCGTTGCCCTTGGACTTGCTCATCACCGCGGGCTTCCAGAGGTGCACGGTACCGTCCTCGTGGGGCCTGAGCTCGGCCCCCATCTTCTTCACGTCCTCCAGGGAAAGCTCCCTTTCCTGGACCTCCAGGCGGATGCGGGTGGGCTCGGGAAGGCGGACCCTCTCCCCTTCCACCTCCACAGGGCCGAAGTCCGTCCAGGCCAGGACCATGCCCTGGGTGAAGAGGCCTTTGAAGGGCTCCTCCACCTCCACCATCCCCAGGTCGTGGAGGAACTTGGTGAAGAAGCGGCTGTAGAGGAGGTGCAGCACGGCGTGCTCCACCCCGCCGATGTACTGGTCCACGGGCATCCAGAAGTTGGCCTTCCCGGGGTCAAAGGGGAGGCGGTCGTTGTGGGGGTCGGTGTAGCGGAGGTAGTACCAGCTGCTGTCAAAGAAGGTGTCCATGGTGTCGGTGTCCCGCTTGGCGGGGCCGCCGCATTTGGGGCAGGTGGTCTCGTAGAACTCGGGGTGGGCCTCCAGGGGGCTTTTCCCCTTGGGCCGGATGTCCTCAACGTCCTTGAGGTCGGGGAGGAGGACGGGAAGCTCCTCCTCGGGGACGGGCACCACGCCGCAGGTGGGGCAGTGGACCATGGGGATGGGGGTGCCCCAGTAGCGCTGGCGGCTGATGAGCCAGTCCCGGAGGCGGTAGGTGACCCTGGCCTTCCCCAGGCCCTTTTCCTCCAGCCAGCGGGTGATCCGCCCCTTGGCCTCCTGGCTCATGAGGCCGTCAAAGGGCCCCGAGTTCACCAGAACGCCGGGCTCCTCGTAGGCCCTTTCCAGGGGCTCGGGGAGGGGTTCTCCCGGCCGCTCCACCACCTTCCTGATGGGGAGGCCGAACTTCTTGGCGAACTCGTAGTCCCTCTGGTCGTGGGCGGGCACGGCCATGATGGCCCCGGTGCCGTAGCCATAGAGCACGTAGTCCGCGGTCCAGATGGGGATCCTCTCCCCGGTGGCGGGGTTTATGGCGTAGGCCCCCAGGAAGACCCCGGTCTTCTCCCTCCCTTCGGCCTGGCGCTCAATCTCCGTCTTGCGCTTGGCGGCCTCCACGTAGGCCAGGACCTCCTCCCGCCGCTCGGGGGCGGCGAGCTCCAGGGTGAGGGGGTGCTCCGGGGCCAGGACCATGAAGGTGGCCCCGAAAAGGGTGTCGGGGCGGGTGGTGAAGACGGCGATCCGCTCCTCCCTCCCCTCCACGGGGAAGAGGATCTCCGCCCCCTCCGATCGGCCGATCCAGGCCCTCTGCATGGCCTTGACCTTCTCCGGCCAGTCCAGGCCCTCGAGGTCCTGCAAAAGCCGGTCGGCGTAGGCGGTGATGCGGAGGTACCACTGCGTGAGTTCCCGCTTCTCCACGGGGGTGTCCTCGTGCCGCCAGCACCGCCCTTCCACCACCTGCTCGTTGGCCAGGACCGTCTGGCACTTGGGGCACCAGTTGACCAGGCCCCCCGCCCGGTAGGCCAGGCCCTTCTCCCACATCTTGATGAAGATCCACTGGTTCCAGCGGTAGTAGTCGGGCTCGCAGGTGGTGACCTCCCGGTCCCAGTCGTAGAGGATGCCCATGAGCTCCAGGCTCTCCTTGGCCTGGCGGATGTTCTGGTAGGTCCAGTCCCGGGGGTGGAGGCCGAACTTAAGGGCGGCGTTCTCCGCCGGAAGCCCGAAGGCGTCCCAGCCCATGGGGTGGAGGACCTCGTAGCCCTGGACCTTGCGGAAGCGGGCCAGGACGTCCCCCATGGTGTAGTTCTTCAGGTGGCCCATGTGCAGGTCCCCGGAAGGGTAGGGGAACATGACCAGGACGTACTGCTTCCCCCTCTTCCCGGGGACCTCCTTGGCCTTCATGAAGCCCTTCTCCTTCCAGAAGCGTTGCCACTTGGGCTCTATGGCGTGGGGGTTGTACTTCTCCATCCTCGGCCTCCTCAAAAAAACCCTTCCCCTCCTCGGGAAGGGACGGCCAGGCCCCTCCCCACTTAGGGGGCTAGCCTGGCCCAGCGCATAGGACCATCATACCCCTAGGCCCTCAGGGCCCGGGCCACCACCGCCCCCAAAAGGAGGGCGTAGAGGACCAGGTAAAGGCCCAGAAGGGCCAGGACGAAGCCCGCCAGGGGCCCGTAGAGGAGCTCGTACTGGGAGCGGGGCAGGAGCCTGGGCAGAAGGAGGCGCACCCCCTCAAAGAGGAGGGTGGCCACCCCCGCCCCGGCGCTTAAGGGCAGGAGGTCCCTAAAGCCCCTCAGGCCCCGGAAGAGGGCGTAGGTGAGGAGGAAAAGGAGAAAGGCGGCAAGAAGGGGTAAGAAGGCCTCGAGGGGGCCCAATAGGCTTCGCCACTCGGGGGGAAGGTAGCGCAGGAGAAACCCCAGGAAAAGCCCCAGGAGGGAAAGGAGGATGAGGGAGAGGGCCAGCAGGGGGGGCATGAGGAGGCGCAAAAGCCGGTGGCGGAAGCCAAAGGGGCGCCCGAAGACGAGGCCCAGGGCGTAGCTCAAGGCGGCGAAGAAGTTGCTGCCGGCCCAGAGGAGGAGGAGGCCGCTTCCCAGGGTGAGGGGGAAGGCGCCTTTGGTGAGAAAGGAAAGCACCTCCCCCGCTAGCTCCGGGCGGGCGGGAAGGAGGGCCAGGGTGAGCTCCTCTAGGCCCTGGAAGACCTCGGCCCGGAGGGCGGGGTTCCCCGAGAGGAGCAGGCCGAAAACCCCCACCAGGAGGAGGAGAAGGGGCGTGAGGGAAAGGAGGGCGTAGTAAGCTAGGGCGGCGGCGAAGAAGGGGACGTGGGCCTCCTGGTAAATCCGGATGAGGTCCCTAAGCAAGGCCCTCCACCTCCTCCGCCCCCTTGGGGTCCCCGGCCTTTAGGAAGAGGCGGATGGCCGCCTCCTTGTGCCTTTGGGCCTCCTCCTCCTGGCCGAAGCGGAGGTGCCACTCCAAAAGGCCCCGGTGAGCGCAGGCCTGGGCCACGGGGTCTTTGGCGGCCTCGGCCTCGGCGAGGCTCTCCCGGAGGAAGGCCAGGCTTTCCCCCTTCTCCCCGAGGAGGAGCCAGGTGTAGCCCCGCTCGTAGAGGTTCACGGAGCGGGCCAGGGGGTCAGGGGGAAGGAAGCGGGCTTCCTCCTCAAAGACGGCGAGGGCCTCCTTTAGCCTACCCGCCATGCGGAGGACCATCCCCACATGGTGGAGCGCCCGGTGGCTCCCCGATTCCCGGTAGAGGGCCCGGTACAGGGCCAGGGCCTCCTCGTGCCTTCCCTGGAAGGCCAGGGCATACCCCAGGACGAAGCGGGCCTCAGGGGAAGGGTCTTGGGCGAGGAGCGCCTCGGCCTCCCCGTAGCGCCCCGCCTCTATAAGCCGCCAGGCCTCCGCCAGACCCTTCACGTCCGCTCCTGCCCCTCTCCAAGGGCCACCCACTTCAGGGTGGTGAGCTCCATAGGGCCCATGGGCCCGTAGGCGTGGAGCTTGGAGGTGCTGATGCCGATCTCGGCCCCCAGGCCCAGCTCAAAGCCGTCGTTGAAGCGGGTGGAGGCGTTCCAGAGGACCAAGGAGGCGTCCACCTCCTCCAAAAAGCGCCAGGCCGCCCTGGGGTCTTCGGTGCAGATGGCCTCGGTGTGGCGGGAGCCATAGCGGGCGATGTGGTCCAGGGCCTCCTCCAGCCCCGAGACCACCTTGACCCGTAGGATTAGGTCCAGGTACTCCCGGTCCCACTCGTCCTCCCGGGCGGGGACCGCCCCCTTGAGGAGGGGAAGGGCCTTGGGGCAGGCCCTGAGCTCCACCCCTTTGGCCCTCATGGCCTCCTCCAGGAGGGGTAAGAAGGCCTCCGCCACCTTCTCGTGGACCAAGACGGCCTCGAGGGCGTTGCACACCGCGGGCCGCTGGGTCTTGCCGTTCACCGCCAGCCGCAGGGCCATGGAGAGGTCCGCCCCCTCGTCCACATAGAGGTGGTTGACCCCCTTCGCGTGGGCCAGGACAGGCACCCGGGCCTCCTTCTGCACCAGGCGGATGAGTTCCTCGCCGCCCCTGGGGATCAGGAGGTCCAAAAGCTCCAGGTGGCACATCTCCAGGATGGCCTCCCGGTCGGTGGTGGGCACCAGGGTCACCGCCTCCTCGGGAAGCTCCGCCTCCTTCAGGGCCTCGTGCCACAGGGCCACCAGGGCCCGGTTGGAGCGGAAGGCCTCCTTACCGCCCCTAAGGAGCATGGCGTTTCCCGCCTTGAGGGCCACGGCCACCGCCTCCACCGTGGCCCCGGGCCTGGCCTCGTAGATGAAGCCGATGAGGCCCAGGGGCACCCGCATCCTCCCCACCCTGAGGCCGTTGGGCCGCTTGGCGAGCCCCTCTATCCGGCCCAGGGGGTCGGGGAGGGAGGCCATCTGGCGAAGCCCCTCGGTGAGGGTCTTCAGGTCCTTCTCCTTCAGGGCCAACCGGTCCAGCTTGGCCCGGGAAAGCCCGGCCCTTTCCGCCTCCTCTAAGTCCTCCCGGTTCGCCCCCAGGACCTCCTCCCAGCGGCCCTCTAGAAGCTCCGCCATCCGCAAAAGGGCCAGGTCCCGCCTCCCCTTGGCGATCTCGGGAAGCCTCCTTTTCGCCCTTTCCGCCAGCTGCCAAAGGTTCACGCCCGTCATCCTTCCTCCTTCAGGGCCAGGTGGTCCCGGTGGACCACCTCCTCGGTGTAGCGGTAGCCCAGGACCTCCTCAATCTCCCCGCTCTTACGGCCCCTGATTCGGGCCACCTCTTCGGAGGCGTAGTTGGCCAGGCCCACGCCCACCTCCTCCCCGCTTTCCGTAAGGAGGCGGACCGCCTCCCCCCGGGAAAACCGCCCCCGCACCTCCTTGATGCCGGCGGGAAGGAGGCTCGCCCCCCGCTCCTTGAGGGCCTGCACCGCCCCCCGGTCCAAAACGAGCTCCCCTTTGGGCCGGAGGAGGCCGTAGAGCCAGGCCTTCTCCCCGCGGTAGCGCCTTCTGGCGTGGAAGTAGGTGCCTATGGGGGCCCCCTTCAGGGCCTCGAGGATGACCCCCGGCCGCCTGCCGGGGAGGAGGAGGGTGGGGATGCCCACCCGGCCCGCCAGCCTGGCGGCCAGGAGCTTGCTCCGCATCCCCCCGCTCCCCAGGGGGTTCCCGCCTCCGGCGTGGGCCAGGACCTTCTCCACGTCCTCCACCTCGAGGATGGCCCTGGCCCCGGGGTTCAGCTTGGGGTCCTCCTCGTAGAGGGCGTCCACATCGGAAAGGATCAAGAGAAGCCCCGCCTCTACCAAAGCGGCCACCCGGGCGGAAAGCTGGTCGTTGTCCCCGAAGCGGATCTCGTGAAAGGCCACGGTGTCGTTCTCGTTGATGATGGGGACCACCTCCAGGTCCAGAAGGGCCCTGAGGGTGGCCTTGGCGTTCAGGTAGCGCTCCCGGGCGGAGAAGTCCTCGGCGGTGAGCAGGACCTGGGCCACGTGGAGGCCCAGGGGGGCGAAGGCCTGCCGCCAGGCGGCCATAAGGAGGGGCTGGCCGATGGCAGCCAGGGCCTGCTTCTTGGGCATGTCCTTGGGCCTGGGGAGGCCCATGAGGGCCATGCCCGCCGCCACCGCCCCCGAGGAGACCAGAACCACCTCCCGCCCCTCCTGGCGCAAAAGGGCCACCTGGCGGGCGATCTCCCCCATGACGTCCGGGTCCAGCCCCCCCTCCCCGGCCAGGACGGCGCTCCCCACCTTCACCACCAGGCGTTTCGCGGAAAGCCCCGGCCGCATTAAGGCCCAGGATAGCACCTCTCATCCGCTTTCCCTCAGGGCCTGCTAAGGTCAGAGGGATGGGCTTCCCTGCGGCCCTCTTTTTGGTTCTGGCTCTGCTCCTCGGGGCGTGCTCCGGCCCCGGCGGCAACCACCCGCCCCAGATCGCCGCTTTTCCTTTAGAGGTCCAGCTCTCATACCCTTGTTGCCTGTTTCCTTCGGAACCTTCTGCCGAGGCCCCCATGCTGGCTTGGGCCAGCATGGGGTGGTATCAGACGGGCTAGGGGTCCGGAGATACCTTTTCCCCCGCTAGCCGGAAGCGCCCCCCCTCAAAGGCCACCCGCCCTTCCCGCCTGAGCCGCACCAGAAGGGCGAAGAGGCGGGCCTTGGTGAGGCCCGGGTGGAGGGGCTTGAGAGCAGCGTGGAGTTCCTCCAGGGTACGTTCCCGCGCCAGGGCTTGAAGCAAAAGGGCTTCCAGGCGCCGTTCCCGCACCCTTCCATTATTGACAAGTCCCCTTGGGGCGTGGTATGTTTGAGCTTGGCTTGGGCCCGTAGCTCAGTTGGATAGAGCGGCTGACTACGGATCAGCAGGTCAGGGGTTCGAATCCTCTCGGGCCCGCCAAGGTCCCCCGGAACCTTCCGGGGGTTCGCCTTTTTGGGGCCCTACAATGGGGCCATGAAGATCTACACCAAAACGGGAGACGCGGGGGAGACCGGGCTCTACGGGGACGAGCGGGTGGTGAAGGCCCACCCCCGGGTGGAGGCCTACGGCACGGTAGACGAGGCCAACAGCGCCATCGGCCTGGCGCGAAGCCTTCTGCCCAAGGAGCACCTGGACCTTCAGGACCTTCTGGAGCGCATCCAGAACGCCCTCTTTGACCTGGGGGCCGACCTGGCGACCCGCATGGGAAGCCCCTATGAAAAGAACATCGCCCGCATGGACGCCGAGGACGTGGAAAACCTGGAGAGGGCCATAGACCGCTACCAGGAGGAAAGCCCCCCCTTCCGGGGCTTCATCCTGCCCGGAGGGCACCCGGCGGCCGCCGCTCTTCACCTGGCCCGCACCATGGTGCGCCGGGCGGAACGCAAGGTGGTGGCCCTGAGCCGGGAGGAGCCGGTGAACCCGGAGACCATCCGCTACTTAAACCGCCTTTCCGACCTCCTCTTCGTCCTGGCCCGGGTGGTGAACGCCCGGGAAGGGGTCAGGGAGGAGGGCTGGCTGGTCAAGAAAAGGCGCTAGGGCCAGGGCTTGCCGTAGACCCGGACCTCGGCCCCGGGGAAGGCGTTTTCCAGGAGATCTTTAAGGAATAGGGCGGCGGAGGGCAGAAGCCCGCCGCAGGGGCCTTCCATGTAGAGGAAAAGGTACCGGGGCCGCCTGGGGGACTGGGAGAAGCCCAGGCATCCCTCGTACTCGGGAAAGTACTCGTAAAAGAGCTCCAGGAGGTCCCGCACCAGGTCCTTGGCCTCGGGCAGGGCCTCTATGGAGCTTCTGGGCTTGACCCAGAAGGTCATGGCCTTCACGCCTCCATTATCCCCCTCCCAGGGGGCTTGCAAAGTGATATCACACTGCTATAATGGGCTTGTGATCCAGGCCCAAGGCCTCACCAAGCGCTATGGCCCCAAGACCGCCGTAGAGGGGCTATCCCTGAAGGTAGAGCGGGGAGAGGTCTACGCCCTCCTTGGCCCCAACGGGGCGGGCAAGACCACCACGCTGAGGATGCTCGCCACCCTGGTGCGTCCCACGGTGGGAAGGGCGGAGGTGGCGGGGTTTGACGTGTGGAAGGAGCCCTTGGAAGTCCGCCGCCGCCTGGGCCTGGTGAATGGAGGGATGCGGGTCTACGACCGCCTCACGGGGCGGGAGGTGCTGGCCCTCTTCGCCTCCTTCTACGGCCTCGAGGGCCGCGCCTTTAAGGAGGCCCTGGACTGGGTGGTGGCCCTTCTGGAGATGGAGGAGACCCTGGAGAAAAAGGTCCTGGAGATGTCCACGGGCATGCGGCAGAAGGTGGTCATCGCCCGGGCCATCCTCCACCGCCCCCCGGTCCTCCTCCTGGACGAGGCCACCGCGGGTCTGGATGTCTTCGCCAGGCGGGCCCTCCTGGACTTCGTGAAGACCTACCGGGACCTGGGGAACACCGTCCTCTACTCCACCCACGTCATGCCCGAGGCCGAGGAGGTGGCCGACCGGGTGGGCTTTTTGCACCAGGGGCGCCTGGTCTACGAGGGAAGCAAGGAGGAAGCTTTGGCCATGGGGGAAGGAAGGCTGGAAAAGGCCTTCATCCGCAAGGTCAAGGAGGCGGCGTGAAACCCCTCAGGCGTATCGTGTGGAAGGAGCTTCTTCAGGTCTTCCGGGACCGGAAGCTCGTCTTCTCCACCCTAGTTCTCCCCGTGTTCCTCATGCCGGTCTTCATGTTCGGCCCCACGCTCTTCCTCTCCCGCCTCCTGGAAGGGACCTCGGCCAAGGTCCAGGAGGTGGCCGTGGCCGGGCTTCCCCAGGAGGCCCTGGAAGCCCTCCTTAAGGCCAACCTGGCGCCAAAGCCCGTGGAAGACCCGGAAAAGGCGGTGCGGGAAGGAAAATACCCCGTGGGCGTGGTCTACGAGGGGGGCCGCTACCGGGTCTTCGGCCGCCTGGCGGGAGGGGTTTCGGAAAGCCAGGTGGCGGTGGGCAAGGCGCAGGCCGCCCTCCAGGGCCTCAAAGAGAGGAAGGTGGCCGAGGCCCTGGCGGCGAAGGGGATTTCCCTGGACCTCCTCCATCCCTTTCAGGTGGAGACCATGGACGCCTCGCCTCCTCGGGAAAAGGCGGGGGGGCTATTGGGCTTCCTCCTCCCCTTCTTCCTGGTGGTCTTCATCCTCTCCGGGGGGCAGGTGGTGGCGGTGGACGCCACCGCGGGGGAGAAGGAGAAGGGGACCCTCGAGGCCCTCCTCGCCGCCCCCGTTCCCCTTCTCCACCTGGCCCTGGGCAAGACCCTGGCCACGGTGGCCATGGCCCTCCTTTCCGGGGTGGCGGGGCTAGTGGGCTTGGCCCTGGGAGGGGCCTTGAGCGCCCGCCTGGGCGGAGACATCCTTTCCAGAGGGGGTGAGGTCCTCTCCTTAGGAGGGCAGATCCAGATGGACGGGGGAAGCTTCCTGGCCCTCTTCCTCACCGCCTTTCTCCTGGCCCTCTTCATGGGGGCGGCCATGGTGGCCCTGGGGCTCTACGCCCGGAGCTTCAAGGAGGCGCAAAGCTACATGGCCCCCCTCCTGCTCCTCGCCCTTTTCCCTTTGCTTTTCCTCCAGTTTCGGGGCTTTTTTGAGCTTCAACCCTGGCACCACCTGATCCCCCTCTTCAACACCGCCCTCCTCATGGACGCCCTCCTCAAGGGGCAGGCGGAGGGCCTCCAGGTAGCCCTCACCTGGGGCGCCACCCTGGTCTACGGGGCTTTGGCCCTCATCCTGGCGGTGCGGGTCTTCGCCCGGGAGGACGTGGTCTTCAGGAACTAAGGAGGCGGTCCTGGTGTTTTTGGGGCGGTACGTGGGCACGGTGCGGGAGCCGGGCTTCCACTTCGCCAACCCCCTGGCGGCGAGAAAGCGCATCTCCCTGAGGGTCCACAACTTCACCTCGGACAAGCTCAAAGTAAACGACACCCACGGCAACCCCATTGAGATCGCCGCGGTGGTGGTCTTCCGGGTGGTGGACACGGCCAAGGCCCTCTTCCAGGTGGAGAACTACCAGGCCTTTGTGGCCATCCAGTCGGAGGCGGCCATCCGGGCCCTGGCGAGCCGCTACCCCTATGACGCCGAGGGCAAGTCCCTGCGGGGCAACCCCGAGGAGATCGCCGAGGAGCTGAAGGCCGAGGTGGAGGAGAGGCTGAAGGTGGCGGGGGTGGAGGTCCTCGAGGCCCGCCTCACCCACCTGGCCTACGCCCCCGAGGTGGCCCAGGCCATGCTCCGCCGGCAGCAGGCCCTGGCGGTGGTGGCCGCCCACCGGCTCATCGTGGAGGCGGCGGTGGGCATGGTGCGGGAGGCCCTGGTGGGCCTCGAGGCGGCGGGGCTTCCCCTGGACGAGGAAAGGAAGGCGGCCATGGTCAACAACCTCATGGTGGCCCTGGTCTCCGAGGCCCAAGCCCAGCCCGTGGTCAACGTGGGCACGCTGTACACCTAAGGAGGCGGGTGAAGGGAAGGCCCGAGGGAAAAAAGGCCTTTCTCCTGAGGCTGGACCCGAGGCTTTACCGGGTGCTGGAGAAGTGGGCCCACGACGAGCTCCGGAGCGTGAACGCCCAGATAGAATACCTCCTCAAGGAAGCGGCCAAAAGGGCGGGGCGGTGGAAGGATGAGGACGAGGCTGGAGCCCAAGAGGGACGGGAACCCTAAAGCGCTCCTTCTAGCCCTCTACCTGGCCTCCCTCCTGGCCCTCTTTAACCTCTGGCTCAGGAGGCGGGTATAGTCAGGTGGATGCGGTTTCTGGTCCTAAGCGGCCTCTCCGGGGCGGGCAAGACCACGGCCAAGGGGTTTTTAGAGGACCTGGGCTACTTTATGGTGGACAACCTCCCGCCCCGCCTCTGGAAGCCCCTTCTGGAGGAGCTTAAGAACCGGGGCGTGGAGCGGGCTGGTGTGGTGCTGGATGCCCGGGCCCTGGCCTTCTTCCCCGACCTCGAGGAGGCCTTAAGGGAGCTCAGGCCCACCGTGGTCTACCTGGAGGCCCGCCCCGAGGTCCTCCTCCGCCGCTACAACCTGACCCGCCGCCTCCACCCCTTGGGGGCGGGAAACCTCATGCGGGAGATCGGCCGGGAAAGGGAGATCCTCTCCGCCCTCCGGGAAAAGGCCCACCTGGTCCTGGACACCTCGGACCTTTCCCCGAGGGCCCTAAAGGAGGCCCTGGCCCGCTTTCTGGGCGAGGAGGCAGGCTTCATCCTGCGCCTTCTCTCCTTCGGCTTCAAGTGGGGGCCGCCCCAGGAGGCCGACCTGGTCCTGGATGCCCGCCCCCTCCCCAACCCCCACTACGACCCCCTCCTCAAGCCCAAGACCGGCCTGGACCCCGAGGTCAGGGCCTACGTCTTCCGGGAGGAGGAGGAACCCTTTTACCGGGCCCTTCTGGCGGTGGCGGGGCTCTCGGCGGAGGGGGCCAGGAAGGAGGGGCGGGCCTTTTACACCGTGGCCGTGGGGTGCACGGGGGGGCGGCACCGCAGCGTGGCCGTGGCCGAGAGGCTGGCCGAGGACCTTTCCGGCAGGTTCCGGGTGGAGGTGAGCCACCGGGATGTGGAAAAGGAGTGAGGGCCTCTTCCGCCGCTTCCCCGCCCTGCGCTGGCTCTACCCGGGGATGCGGGTCAAGCGCTACGCCCTGGTGGCGGCCCTTGGGGTCCTCCTCCTGGCCCTAGGCCTCGCCCCCCTCCTGCCCGCCCTGCCCCTATGGCCCTGGGCCCTGGCCCTGGGCCTTTTGGGCCTCCTCCTCCTCGTGGGCGGGATCAGGGCCATGAACCGGAGCCTGCTTTCCGCCCTCACCGAGCCCGAGGAGGTGCCGGAGAGGGTCTACGTGCGGCGAAGGCTGGAACGGGGCCCCAAGGTGGTGGCCTTCGGCGGGGGCACGGGGCTTTCCCGGATGCTTAGGGGCCTAAAGGAACACACCGCCAATGCCACGGCCATCGTGGCCGTCACCGACGACGGGGGCTCCACGGGCCGCCTTAGGCTCACCTTCGGCCTGCCGGCGGTGGGGGACCTGGTGGACTGCCTGGCCGCCCTCTCCGACCACCCCGCCCTGGCCCAGCTCCTGGCCCACCGCTTTGACCGGGGGGAGATGCGGGGGCACACCTTCGGCAACCTCTTCCTGGTGACCCTCTACCAGGTGGCGGGGGACTTCGCCGAGGCCATCCTCGAGGCCAACGCCATCCTGAACCTGAGGGGCCAGGTCCTCCCCGCCACCCCCGAGGCCGTGCGCCTCAAGGCCCGCTTCCAGGACGGGGAGGAGGTGGAGGGAGAGGTGGCCATCAGGAAGAGGGGGGGCAGGATCCGGGAGGTCTTTTTGGTGCCGGAGCCCAAGGAGGTCATGCCGGAGGCCCTCGAGGCCATAAGGAAGGCGGACCTTCTGGTCCTGGGGCCGGGAAGCCTTTACACCAGCGTGATCCCAAGCTTCCTCCCCGGGCCCCTCAAGGAGGCCCTGAGGAAGGCCAAGGCCCCTCTGGTCTACGTGGTGAACCTCATGACCGAGCCCGGGGAGACCGACGGCTACACCGCCTACGACCACTACAAGGCCGTCGCCCAGCACCTGGGCCGAAGGCCCCAGGTGGTCCTGGTGCACACCGCCCCCATCCCCGAGGAGGTCCTGGCCCGCTACCGGGCGGAGGGCCGCTTCCCCGTGGCCTACGACCCCCGCCCCTTCGCCGTGGACGGGGTGCGGGTGGTGGAAGGGGACTTCCGGGAGGAGGGCCCCTTGGCCCAGCACGACCCCAGGAAGGTGGTGGAGGTCCTCCTAAGCCTGGTATAACCGTGGGCGTGCTTTTCCTCTTCCAGGACCCTTTGGGCGACGACCACGGCCTGGCCTACCAGTACCCTCGGGCCGCCCTCTACCAGGAGGCGGGGGAAGGCTTCGCCGACCTCCTGGCGGTGGCGGGGGAGGCGAGGGAGGGGCGCCTCGTCCTCAAGGTGCGCCTGGCCCGCTACCCCAACCCCCTCGAGGGCCCCTTGGGCTTCAGCCTGGCCACGGTGGTCCTCTTCCTGGACACGGCGGAGGGCGGGGAGGAGACCCTGGTGCCGGGCCTCTCCACCCCTAAGGGACAGGGCTGGGAGGTGGCTTACGTCCTCACAGGCTTCGGGGCGGAAAGGCGGACCCCCAAAAGCGAAAAGGCGCCCGTCCGGGCCTGGCGGGAGGGGGACTGGATCCTCCTGGACACCGGCCTTCCTCCCGGGCGCTATGGGGTCTACGGCGGGGTGGGCCTCTTTGACCCCTTCGCCCCCTGGTACCTGCGCCCCACAAGCCCCGATGGCGGCCCCTGGACCCTGATGGCCCCCCCGGGAAGCCCGCCCCTGGTGGACCTGCTGGCGGAAACCCCCCTGGACCAGGCCCGGGCCTACGAGACCGGGGTTCTGAAGCCCCTCTGGCCCCAGGAGCTTTATCTGAGGCGGGAAAGCCTCCTGGCCTTCGCCCTAGGGGGCCTCTCCCTCATCCTGGCCTTTCTCCTGCGGAAACGTTAGAGGGGCCTCAGGTCCTCCAGAAGGAGCCAGCCCACCCCGGGGGGGAGGCCCTCCAGGTGCTCCCTAAGGGCCTCCGCCACCCTTTCGGCCAGGGGCTTCAGGACCTCCGGGGCCTCCTCGGTAAGGAGGAGCAGGGTGACCTGGTAAAAGGCCTGGGTGGCCGTGGGGGTGCCGTCCTCAAAGAAGGGGGTGGGCGGGGGCACGGGGTCTATGAGGAGCCGCGCCCCCAGGACCTCCTCGGGGAGGAGGGCCCTGGGGTCCAAGGAAGCCTCCTTGGGGTGCCAGAGATAACCCTGAAAAAGCCTAACCGCCTGCACGGGCCCACTCTACCCCTTCCAGGAGGTAGACCCGGGGCAGGCGGCGGGAGAGGTGGACGGCCACCTCGTAGGGGATGGTGCCCCGGGCCTCGGCCCAGGCCAGAAGGCCCGTGGGGCCGAAGTCCGGGGAGAGCACCTCAAAAACCGCCCAAAGGTCCACGGGGCCGGGGAGGAGGACCGTGGTCTGGTCCATGGAGATCCGCCCCGCCACCCTAAAGGGTTCGCCCCGAGGCCCCCTCACAAAGGCCACCGCCCCCCGGGGAAGCCCGTCGGCGTAGCCCACGGGCAGGGTGGCCAGCCACTCCCCCCCTTGGGCCACGAACGCCCCCCCGTACCCCACCCGGTCCCCAGGCCTTAGGCGCTTGACCAGGGTGGGGCGAGCGAGAAGCCGGAGGACGGGCCTCAGGCCAAACCCCGGCACCAGGCCGTAGAGGGCGAGGCCCACCCGGACGTTCTCTCCCCCGTGGAGGAGGAGGCCATAGGAGTTTTCCAGGTGGTAGAAATACCCCGGCCCCAGGGCCTCCCGCACCCTCTGAAACCGCCCCCGTTGCACCTCCACGAAGGCCTCGTCCTCCCCCGCCGTGGCCAGGTGGCTGTACACCCCCTCCACCCGCACCCCCAGGGCCTCCACGGCCCTCAGGGCGGCCAAGGCCTCTTCCCAGGGGAAGCCCACCCGGTTCATCCCCGTGTCCACCTTGAGGTGGGCCCTGGGGGTGAGGCCCAGGGCCCGGGCCCTCTCGGCCAGGGCCCGGGCGGCCTCCAGGGTGGAGAGGGTGGGCGTGAGGCCCCACCTTAGGGCGGCCTCGGCCTCGAGGGGGTGGAGGCTCCCCAGAAGGAGCACCTCCCCCCTCACCCCCCCTTCCCGGAGGGCCCGCCCCTCGGCGATGGTGGCCACGGCGAACCGCCCCACCCCCCTTTCCTCCAGGAAGCGGGCGATGGGCAGGGCCCCGTGGCCGTAGGCGTCCGCCTTGAGGACAGGGATCACCTCCCCCTGGGCCCTGGCCTTGAGGAGGAGGTAGTTGGCCCAAAGAGCATCCAGGTCCACCTCTATCCAGGCCCGCCAGCCCTTCACGCTCAGTCCTCCAAAAGCCCCACGAAGCGGTGGGGGTCGGGGTCCAGCTTAAACCGCCGCCGGTCCAGGCGGGCAAGCATCTCCTGCAGGCGCTCCGTGCTCCCCCTCAGGAGGAGGTGGTAGACGAACACCCCCTTGACCTTGGGGACAGGGGCGGGGGCGGGGCCCAGGACCTCCTCCTCCCGGGCCACCCCCTTCAGGGCCTCCTTTAGGGCGAAGGCGGCCTCCAGGGCCCGCTCCTCCTGGCGGTGGCTCACCTCCAGCTTCACCATGCGCACCTTGGGGGGGTAGTGGAGGGCCTCCCTCAGGGCCTTCTCCGCCCAGGGGAAGGCCTCCACGCTCCCCTCCAGAAGCCCCTCGTGGGCGGGGTGGTCGGGCGTGTAGGTCTGGAGGAGGATCAGGGGCCTCCGCCCGGGCCTGAGCTCGGTCAGGGCCCATAGGAGGCGGTGGTACCGCTCCGCCGCCCGGAAGTCGGAATCGTAGAGGAAGCCGTCGGCGTAGGGCAGGAGGACGAGGGCCAGCTCGGGGAGGCTCGGGCCCCGCAAAAGGGCCGTGGTCCCCACCACCACCCCGGGCTTTCCCTCCAGGAGGGGCTTCAGGTCGTCCTTGCCCTCCTTGGCGTAGCGCAGAACGGGCAGGGCCAGGTGCCGCCTGAGCTCCTGAGTGAGCCACTCCAGCCCGGGCCCCTTGGGCTCTAAAAGGGGGGAGCCGCACTCCGGGCAGAGGAGGGGCGGGGGCTCCTGGTGGCCGCACTGGTGGCAGAGGAGCCTGTCCCGGCCCTCCCGGTGGTAGCGCAAGGAGAGGGCGCAGTTGGGGCAGGTGGGCTTGTAGCCGCAGTCGCCGCAGAGGAGGAGGGCGCTATACCCCTTGCGGGCGGCCAAGACCACGGCCTGCCTGCCCTTCTCCTCCACCTGCTTTAAAAGGGCCAGGGCCCGGCCAGTGAAGGGGTAGCCCTTCTCCCGCTTCAGGTCCAGGACCATGACCCTGGGCCTGGGGACGGGGAAGGTGAGGCCGGGCCTGTCCAGGACCTCCACCGCCGGGACCAGGGAGAGGTAGGTGAGGGGGATGCCAAGGAGCCTCGCCCGGAGCTCCGCCAGCGGCGGAACGAAGGCCCGGGTGCCGGAGGCCAGCTTGTAGCTCTCGCTCCCCTCCTCCACCACCACCAAGGAGTCCGGGGTGAAGGGGAGGAAAAGCCCCCCGTAGGTGGCGAACACCACGCCCCCGGGGCTTTTAAAAAGGGCCTCCCTTTCCCATAAGGAAAGCCCCCCGTGGTAGGCCCTGGCCTTGGGGAAGAAGGCCAGAAAGCGCAGAAGGAGGCTCACCTCGGGAAAGAGGACCAGGTGGCTCCCCCGGGCCAGAAGCCCCTTTAAAAGCCTTAGCCTCTCGGAAAACCGCCCCCCGTTCAGGCGCTCGGGCCTCTCCGGCAGGAAGAGGGGCTCCACCCCGCCCTCCTCCCCCCTGGCCTCCGGCGGGGGGCCGTAGCCCACGTAGCCCTCCTCCAGAAGGCGCTTGAGCCGCCGCACCCCAAGCCCCGTGGCCCGGGCCCAGGCGGCGAGGCTCTCGGCGTGGCCCATCTCCCTGAGGCGCCTAAGGGCGCGGGAAAGCTCGGGGTCGGGGTGGTCCTCCTTGAGGGGCAGAAGGACCCTCTTCCCCTCCTTGAAGGCCACCTCCTCCTCCAGGACCCCGGCCTCCCGCAGGAGGTCTAAAAGCTTGGGGTCAAGGCCTTTGGCCTCCTGCCAGTCCGAAAGGCCCTCGAGGCCCGGGGGCAGGACCTTGGGGTCGGCGCCGGGGTAGAGGCGGACCCGGTGCTTGAGCTCGGGGAAGGGGGGCAGGAAGTCGGCCAGCACCTGGCCCAGGGGGGCGAAGAGGTAGCGGGCGGCCTCCTCGGCGAAGCGGACCTCCTCCTCCCGCAGGTAGGGCTTCTGGTCCAGGTAGGCGATGGCGTGGCGCAAACCCGGCCCGGCCCGCACCTCCTCCTCCCCCACCACCACCCCCACCCGCACCTCCCCCCGCCAGGGCACGGCCACCCGAAGGCCCAAAGGGGCCCTCCCCTCCTCCCCCAAAGGGGGCAGGTAGCTCATGGGGGGAAGGGGCAGGAGGAGGGCCACCCTCAGGGCCCACATACGCCTAGGATAAGGGGGTGGGCCTGGCCGTGCTCCTCTCCGGGGTGGCCCTCTACAGCGCCCTCTACGCCGTCGTTCCCCTCCTTCCCCTCCTGGAAAGGCTCTTCGGCGCGCCCCCGGGGGCGGCGGGGCCGGGCGTGGGCCTCCCCCTCCTCCTCCTGGTCCTCCTCTCGCCCCTGGTACCCAGGCTCCCCTGGCCGGCGGAGAGGGTTCTGGGCGGGGGGCTCCTTTTGGTGGGGCTTGGGGGGCTTCTGGGGGCCCTCAGCCCAAGCCTTTTCCTTTGGATCCTTTCCCGCCTTCTCCAGGGGGTGGGGGCGGCCATGGTCCCCGCCCTGGCCATCGCCCTGGTGCCCCGCCTTTTCCCCCAAAAGGCCCTGGAGATGGCGGGGGTGTACATGGCGGGGAACGTGCTGGGCGGGGGATTGGGCCGGGTCCTGTCGGGCCTCCTCGCCGAGGCGTTCGGGGTGCGAAAGGCCCTCCTTTTCCTCTCCCTGCCCGCTTTGATCCTGGGCCTTCTCCTCCTCCGCGCCCCAAAGAGCCTCCTCGTCCTGGGCCCGCCCCGGTACGACCTTAGGGCCTGGCCCCTCTATTTGGTGGGCGGCGTCCTCCTCTTCCTGAACCTCTTCCTGGCCAACCTCCTCCCCTACCGCCTCCTGGAGATGGGCTTTGGGCCGGGCCAGGTGGGCCTCCTTTACCTGGCCTACCTCTTCGGCATCCCGGGAAGCGCCTTCTCCGGCTTCCTCTCCCGGAGGTTTGGCCCCGTGGCCACCTTCCGCCTGGCCTTCTTGGGGGTCATCCTGGGCATGGCCCTCCTCCTCCTGCCCCCGCCCGGCCTGGCCCTGGGCTTCGTCCTCATGATGGCGGCCCTCTTCACCGCCCAGAGCCTGGCCTCGGGGGCGGCGGGGAGGCGGGGGCCCGGGGTGAGCGGGGCCTATGTGGCGGCCTTCTACCTAGGGGGCACCCTGGCGGGCCTCCTTTACCCCCTCTTCCTCCACAGCTTTCCCCTGGCCGTGGGCCTGGGCGTGGCCCTGGCCCTTCTCGCCCTCCTCCTGGCCCCGGTGGGATAATGGGCCCATGGAGGTCCACGCCGCCGATCAGTACCTGGTGGCCCCGGGGGAGGTGGGGCTTTTGGAGGTCTACGAGGCCCTCGAGGGAACGGGCCTCTTTCCCCCTTTTCCCCCGGTGGAGCTTCCCGGGGGCGTGGGGGGGCTTGTGGCCCGGGGGGGCTTCGCCCAGACCTTCTTCTTCCCCGCCGAGGTCCTGGGCCTCACCTTCCGCACCCCCAAGGGGGAGGTGGTGCGGGCCGGGGGCCTTGTGGTCAAGAACGTCCAGGGGTACGACCTGGTGCGCCCCTTCGTGGGGAGCTTTGGGCTTTTGGGGGAGGCTTTGGAGGTAGTCTTCCGCCTCAGGCCGGGGCGGGCCTTCGCCTTCCTGAAAAGGCCCTGGAAAGGCGCCTTCCCCGAGCTTTCCCCTAGGCCCCGCCTTCTCTTCGCCCTGGAAGATGCCCTCTACGCCTTTCACTTTGGCCACGAGAAGGAGGTGGCCCGCTTCCGGGAGGCCTTCTTGGGGGAGGAGGTGGGGCCTTTGGACCTCCGCCCCCTCTTCCCCCGGGGGATGGGGGTGGGGGAAGGGCCTTTAAGGGACCTCCGCTTCGCCTGGAAAGACGGCGGGGAGGCCCCAAGGCCGCCCGAGGCCTTCCTCCGCTGGGTGCGGGGAATGGGGTATCCTCTTTAGGATGCGGGAGCTGGAAGAAGCCTTAGCCGCCATCCAAAGCGCCCAGGACCTCGAGGCCCTGAAGGCCCTCAAGGCCCGGTACCTGGGCAAGAAGGGCCTCATCACCCAGGAGATGAAGGCCCTCGCCGCCCTCCCCCTGGAGGAAAGAAAGGCGCGGGGCCAGGCCCTAAACGCCCTAAAGGAGGCCCTGGAGAAGGCCCTGGAGGAGCGGGAAAAGGCCCTGGAGGAGGAGGCCTTAAGGCGGGCCCTGGAAGGGGAGCGCCTGGACGTCTCCCTACCCGGGGTGAGCCTCTTCGCAGGGGGGCTGCACCCCATCACCCTCATGGAAAAGGAGCTTCTCGCCATCTTCCGGGGCCTGGGCTACCAGGCGGTCACGGGGCCCGAGGTGGAGGGGGAGTTCTTCAACTTTGACGCCCTCAACATCCCCGAGCACCACCCTGCCCGGGACATGTGGGACACCTTCTGGCTGGAGGAAGAAGGCCTCCGCCTGAAGGGCCCCTTGGGGGAGGAGGTGGAGGGGCGGCTTCTTTTGCGCACCCACACCTCCCCCATGCAGGTCCGCTACATGGTGGCCCACACCCCCCCTTTCCGCATCGTGGTGCCGGGGCGGGTCTTCCGCTTTGAGCAGACCGACGCCACCCACGAGGCCGTCTTCCACCAGCTGGAGGGGCTGGTGGTGGGGGAGGGCATCACCATGGCCCACCTCAAGGGGGCGATTTACGAGCTGGCCCAGGCCCTATACGGCCCCGAGTCCCGGGTGCGCTTCCAGCCCGTCTACTTCCCCTTCGTGGAGCCCGGGGCCCAGTTCGCCATCTGGTGGCCCGAGGGGAGGAAGTGGCTGGAGCTGGGTGGGGCGGGCATGGTCCACCCTAGGGTCTTCCAGGCGGTGGACCAGTACCGCCAAAGCCTGGGCCTTCCCCCCGCCTACCAGGGGGTCACGGGCTTCGCCTTCGGCCTCGGTGTGGAGAGGCTCGCCATGCTGCGCTACGGCATCCCCGACATCCGCTACTTCTTCGCCGGCAGGCTGAAGTTCCTGGAGCAGTTCCGGGGGGTTCTATGAGGGTGCCCTTCTCCTGGCTCAAGGAGTACGTCCCCGAGCTGGAAAGCCCCGAGGTCCTGGAGGAACGCCTAGCGGGGCTGGGCTTTGAGACGGACCGCGTGGAGCGCCTCTTCCAGATCCCTCCCGGGGTGGTCTTCGCCCGGGTCCTCGAGGCCCACCCCATCCCGGGGACGGGCCTCAAGCGCCTGGTCCTGGACGCCGGAAAGGTGGTGGAGGTGGTCTCGGGGGCCGAGAACGCCCGGGCCGGGATCGGCGTGGCCCTGGCCCTGCCCGGGACCGAGCTCCAGGGCCTGAAGGTGGGGGAGCGGGTCATCCAGGGGGTGCGCTCCTTCGGCATGGCCCTCTCCCCCAAGGAGCTCGGGGTGGGGGAGTACGGCGGGGGGCTTTTGGAGTTCCCCGCCGAGGCCCTTCCTCCCGGCACCTCCCTGGCCGAGGCCTGGCCCGAGGAGGTGGTCTTGGAGATAGAGGTCACCCCCAACCGCCCGGACGCCCTGGGCCTTCTGGGCCTGGCCCGGGACCTCCACGCCCTGGGCTACGCCCTGGTGGAGCCCCGGGTCCCCTACCGGGCCGAGGCCCTGCCCCTTCCCTTCCGCCTGGAGGTGGAAGACCCCCTGGGCGCCCCCCACTTCACCCTGGCCTACGCCTTTGGCCTCCGGGTAGGGCCAAGCCCCATCCCCCTGCAGCGTGCCCTCTTCGCCGCCGGCATGCGCCCCATCAGCAACGTCGTGGACATCACCAACTACGTGATGCTGGAGAGGTCCCAGCCCATGCACGCCTTTGACCTCCGCTTCGTGGGGGAGGGGATCCTGGTGCGCCGGGCCCGGGAGGGGGAGAGGCTTCGCACCCTGGACGGGGTGGAGCGGGCCCTCCACCCGGAGGACCTGGTCATCGCCGCCATGAAGGGGGAGGAAAGCCTCCCCATCGGCCTCGCCGGGGTCATGGGCGGGGCCGAGAGCGAGGTGCGGGCGGACACGGAGGCCATCGCCCTGGAAGTGGCCCTCTTTGACCCGGTCGCCATCCGCAAGACCGCCCGCCGCCACGGCCTCCGCACCGAGGCCAGCTACCGCTTTGAGCGGGGCGTGGACCCCCTGGGCCAGATCCCCGCCCAGAAGCGGGCCCTGAGCCTCCTCCAGGTCCTGGCCGGGGCCCGGGTGGCCGAGGCCATCCTGGAGGTGGGAAACCCCAGCCCGCCCGAGCCCATCCCCTTCCGCCCCCAGTACGCCAACGCCCTCCTGGGCACGCAGTACCCAGAGGAGGCCCAGATCGGCATCCTGAGGCGGCTGGGATGCCGGGTGGAGGGGGAGGGGCCCTACCGGGTCACCCCGCCCAGCCACCGCCTGGACCTCCGCCTGGAGGAAGACCTGGTGGAGGAGGTGGCCCGCATCCAGGGCTATGAGACCATCCCCCTGGACCTCCCCGCCTTCTTCCCCGCCCCCGACAACCGGGGCGTGGAGGCCCCTTACCGCAAGGAGCAGCAACTTCGGGAGCTCCTGGCGGGCCTGGGCTTCCAGGAGGTCTACACCTACAGCTTCGCCGACCCCGAGGAAGCCCCCCTCTTCCGCCTCCCCCCCTACCCCCTGCGCCTGAAAAACCCCCTGGCCCCGGAGAAGGCCGCCCTCAGGACCCACCTCTTCCCCGGCCTCCTCAAGACCCTCAAGGAGAACCTGGCCCTGGACCGCCCGGAGCGGGCCCTCCTCTTTGAGCTGGGCCGGGTCTACGGCGTGGCGGGGGACCTAGTGGAGGAGAGGACCCACCTGGCGGGCCTCCTCTTCGGCGAGGGCCTGAAGCTCCCCTGGGCCCGGGAGGCCCTGTCCGGCTTCTTCCTCCTCAAGGGCTACCTGGAGGCCCTCCTTAGGAGGCTTGGCCTGGAGCTTCGGGTGGAGGCCCACCCCTACCCCTTCCTCCACCCCGGGGTCTCGGGGCGGGTCCTGGTGGAAGGGGAAGCGAAGGGCTTCCTGGGCCAGCTCCACCCGGGGATCGCCCGGGCTTTGGAGCTCCCTCCGGTCTGGATCTTTGAGCTCACCCTGCCCCTCCCGGAAAAGCCCCTGGCCTTCCGGGACCCCTCCCGCTACCCCCAGGCCCTGCGGGACCTGGCGGTGGTGGTTCCCGAGGCCACCCCTTACGGGGAGGTGGAGCGGGCGATCCGGGAGGCGGCGGGCCCCTACCTGGAGGAGCTGGCCCTCTTTGACCTCTACCAGGGCCCGCCCCTCAAGGAAGGGGAGAAGAGCCTGGCCTTCCACCTCCGCTTCCGCCACCCGGAGAGGACCCTCAAAGACGAGGAGGTGGACGCCGCCATGGCGGGCATCTTCGCCGCCCTAAGGGCGAGGGGCTTCGGCATCCGGGAGTAAAACTCTAGCCATGCTGACCTGGGTGGACCTTTTGGCCCTCTTCAGCCTGGCCCTAGGCCTGGCCCTGGGCTACCGGGGGGGGCTTCTGGGGGCCGGGATGGGGCTTGGGGTCCTCCTCTACCTGGTCCTGGCCCAGCTAGGGCTAAAGGGCCCCTGGTGGGGCCTGGGTTTGGGCCTCCTTCTGGGGGTGCTGGCCAAAAGCCTGCCCCTCCCCGCCCTTTCCCGGGGCCTCGAGGGCCTGCTCGGGGCCCTGGGGGGGCTTCTTTTGGGGCTGTTCCTGGCCTTTAGCCTGTGGACCGGCTTCCCCTGGGAGGTGGTGGGGGGGACCCTCCGCTACCCCTCGGTGCGCCTCCCCACCCCCATCTACGAGGGAATAGGACAGAGCCCCTTCGCCCGCGAGGCCTTCCGCCTGGCCTGGCAGACCCCCTGGCTCAGGAAGGCCCTGGCCCTAGAGGGCGAGAACCCGCGATAGGGCAAGAAGCGCCCGGTTGATGTCCTTCTTGCGCTCCACCGCCTCCTTGAGGGGGGTGAGCTCCACCTCTCCCTCCACCTCCCCCACCATGACCCCGCTGGTCCCCCCGGCCAGGGCCTCCACCGCCGCCGCCCCCAGGCGGCTCGCCAGGATGCGGTCCTTGGCCGTGGGGCTTCCTCCCCGCTGGATGTGGCCCAGCACCGTGACCCGGGCCTCCACCTGGAGGTGCTCCTGGATGGCCTTGAGAAGCCCCGTAGCCCCCCCGGGGTAGGCCCCTTCCGCCACCACCACGATGGAGCTGGACTTGCCCCGCCTCTGGGACTCCAGAAGCCCCTCGGCGATGGCCTTGGGGTCCACGGGCTCCTCGGGCACGGCGATCACCTCGGCGCCCCCCGCCAGGCCCACATCCAGGGCGATGAAGCCCGCATGCCGCCCCATGACCTCTATGAAGAAGACCCGCTCGTGGCTGGCGGCGGTGTCCCGGATGCGGTCAATGGCCTCCAGGGCCGTGTTGACGGCGGTGTCAAAGCCGATGGTATAGTCGGTGCCAAAGAGGTCGTTGTCAATGGTGCCCGGCACCCCCACCACGGGGAGCTTGTGCTCCTCAATGAGGCGCATGGCCCCGCGGAAGGTGCCGTCGCCGCCGATGGCCACCAGGCCCTCTATCCCCGCCGCCTTCAGCTTGGCCACCGCCTTGGCCCGCCCCTCCTCGGTGAGGAACTCCTGGCTCCGGGCGGTGAGGAGGATGGTCCCTCCCCGTTGCAGGATGTTGGCCACGTCCCGCACCCCCAAGGGGACCATCTCCCCCTGGATCATGCCGGCGTAGCCCCTGCGGATGCCGATGACCTCAATCCCCAAGGCGTAGGCCTGGCGCACCACGGCCCGGATGGCCGCGTTCATGCCGGGGGCGTCGCCCCCGCTGGTAAAGACGCCGATGCGCTTCATCTCTCCTCCATGCTGAGGCGGTAGGCCTCGTTGCGGGCAACCCCCGCCGCCACCAGGGCCCGGAAGAGGGCCTTCCCGGAAAGGCCCTGGCCCTTGAGCTCCGCAAGGAGCCTTTCCGCGTCCGGGGCCGGGGCCTCCTTGGGCCCCAGGACCAGGACGAACTCCCCCTTGGGCTCGGCGAAGCGGGCCCAGGCCTCCTTCAGGCTTCCCCGGAAGACCTCCTCGTGGACCTTGCTGATCTCCCGGGCCACGGCCACGGGGTGGGCCTCCCCGTAGACCTCCATGAGGTCCTCTAGGGTCTTCCTCAGGCGGTGGGGGCTTTCGTAGAGCACCGCGGTCCTCCCTTCCCGGGCCAGGGCCTGAAGCCTTTCCCTGCGCTCCCTTCCCGCCTTGGGCAAAAAGCCCTCAAAGGTGAAGCGGTGGGTGGGCAGGCCCGAGGCCACCAGGGCGGGGATGAGGGCGGTGGGGCCAGGAAGCGCTTCCACCCGCCAGCCCCATTCTAAGGCCAGCCGCACCAGCTCCGCTCCCGGGTCCGAGATCCCCGGGGTGCCAGCATCCGTGGCGTAGGCCACGTAGGCGTAGGGGGCGAGGAGCTCCTTGGCCCGGTCCAGGGTGTGCTGGTCCAGGCGCAGGGTGGGGGTGGGGATGCCGTAGTGGCGAAGGAGAAGCCCCGTACGCCTGGTGTCCTCGCAAGCCACCACCTCGGCCTCCTTCAGGGTCCTGAGGGCCCTCAGGGTGATGTCCTCCAGGTTGCCGATGGGGGTGGGAACCAGGACCAGGCGCATGGGGCTAGAGCAGGATGGGCCTCAGGGTCTTCACCACCTGGCGGAAGGGGAACTCGTACACGGAGCCCGAGGGCAGGGTGAACTCCAGAAGGTCGGGCGCTCCCGGGAAGACCACCCACCTCGGGGCCAGGGGCCCCCCGTCGGTTTCCACGTGGACGGTGAGGTAGTCGGGCTCCAGGTTGGGCTCGTCCTCCGCCTCCTTCGGGGCCTTCTCCCCCACACCCTCCAGCCGCCTCAGGGCCTCCAGAGGGTCGGCCTCGAGGGCCCGCACCTCCTCCTCCAAGGTCCCGTCGGAAAAGCGCAGGACCGCCTCGTCCCCCTCCCCGCAGGCCTCGCAGTCCAGGAGGTCCCCCGCCTCGTAGCCCTCCAGGTCCAGGGGCTCGCCGCAAACCGGGCAGACCATAAACACCTCCCAAGGAGGATTCTACCCCTGGGAGCCCAAGCGCCCGCGCTTTGGTTTCGCAACTCGGGGCGCCCAAGTCGGGGCTTTAGAAGGACTTTTCTGGGGCCCCCACCGCGGCTTTTGCCGCGGTGGGGTACTTTGCCCCCTTTAGCGGCCGTAGCGGGCGATGGCGGCCTGGATCTCCTCCAAGGCCGCCTGGCGGTCCCGCCAGCCGGTGACCCGGACCCACTTGCCCTTCTTGGCCTCGAGGGCCTTGTAGGTCTCAAAGAAGTGCTGGATCTCCTGCTTGACGCCCTCGGGAACGTCGCCGATGTCCTGGATGTGGTCCAGGCGCTGGTCCTCGGCCACCACCCCCAGGATCTTGGCGTCGCTCCCCTTCTCGTCCTCCATGAGGAGAAGGCCCACCGGGCGCACCTCCACCACCACCCCCGGCAGAAGGGGGTAGGTGGAGAGGATGAGGCCGTCCAGGGGGTCCCCGTCCTCGGCCAGGGTGGAGGGGATGAAGCCGTAGTCCCCGGGATAAAACTGGGCCCCCGGCAGGACCCGGTCCAGCTTGACGACGCCCAGCTCGGGGTCGTACTCGTACTTGTTGCCGGAACCCCGGGGGACCTCAATGACCATGTGGACCACCTGGGGCGCGTTCTTACCCACGGGAAGGCTCTTCAGGTTCGCCATAGCCCCCCCATTATACGAGGACCTCCGGGAAGTCCGTGACCAGGGCATCCACCCCCCAGGCCGTGAGGGCCTGGGCCTCCCGCCTGTCGTTCACCGTCCAGGCCAGGACCCGGTAGCGGGCCTTCAGGCGGCGGACCTCCTCTTCGTCCAAGAGGCCCACCCAGGGGTGCACCCAGGCCACGCCCAGACAGGGGGCCAGCTCCAGGGCCTCGGGCTTCTCGTAGAGGAGGCCTAGGGGCGCGACGCCGAGGCGCCTCAGGCGCACCAGGGCCAGGGGGTCAAAGGAACTCACCCAGACCCTTTCCGAGGGAAAGCGGGCCAGGAGCCGCGCCAAAGCCTCCTCCCGGCCATCGGTCTCGGGGGGCAGGCTCTTGAGCTCCACGTTGATCCAGGCGCCGGGAAAGCTATCTAGAACGGCCTCCAGGGTGGGCACGTAAGGGGGAAGCTCCCTCAGGGAAAGGCCGGCGATGGGAGCGCCTCCCAGGGTGAAGTCGTGGTGGACCACCAGGACCCCGTCTTTGGTCAGGTGCACGTCCAGCTCAAAGCCGTCCAGGCCCGAGTCCAGGGCCTTCCTGAAGGCCTCGAGGGTGTTCTCCCGCACCCCCAGGGCGATGCCGCGGTGGCCTAGGCGGAGGGGCACGAGGGGGAGTATACAATGGGGCCATGGGCAAGTACGAGGAAGCCTTTTCCCGCCTGGGAGAGCGGGCCCTGGCGCGCCTGGAAGGGCCAGGCGGATTCCTGGCGGTGACGGAAACCCACCTGGTCCTGGTGGACGAGGCCGGGGTAAAGAAGATGGAGCTTGCCCGCATCCGCCGGGTGGGCCGGGGGGAGGGGGGAAGCCTTTTGGTTCAGGGCGAGGAAGAGGCCCTCGCCATCCCCCTTCGGGCCTTTCCCCTGGAGGAGCTCAAGGCCTTCCTGGAGGGGCTGAAGCCCCACGTGGCCCGCGCCCGGAAGGCCACCCAGGCCTCCCGGCCACTAGAGCCCAGGGAAGCGCCCAAAGCCCCCCTCTGGGAGGAGGAGGCCGCGCCCAAGCCCGCCTCGGTGGAGCTGGCCCCGGAGCCCCAGGAGGCCAAGGAGGCCACCCCACCGGCCAGGCCCCGGGGGGGCGGGAACCCTTTGGCCCTTCCCCTCAAGGTCCTCGCCCTCCTCACCCTGGGCTACACCGTGGCCTTCGTGGCCCTGAACCCGGGCGCCGACCTCTGGGCCCTTCTGGGCGTGGTCTTAGGAGGACTCGGCCTGGCCCTGACGGAGTGGTCCTTGGCTACCTCCTGGCGGTAGCCCTTCTGGCCCTCCTCAGCCTCTGGCCCAAGCTGGCCCCCAGGCCTCTCCCCGTCCGGGTGGAGGCCCTGGCCGAAGCCTCCTTCACCCCTCCCGCCCCGGAGCCCGTGAGCCTGAACGGGGCGAGCCTGGAGGAGCTGGAGGCCCTTCCCGGGATAGGCCCCACCCTGGCCCGGAGGATCGTGGAGGGGAGGCCCTACGGAACCGTGGAGGACCTCCTCAAGGTGAAGGGCATTGGGCCCCGCACCCTGGAAAGGATCCGCCCCTACGTGAGGCCGTGAAAGGAACCCTTTCTTCCTCCGGCGTGGGTCTGGGCCTGGGGGGCCTCCTGGGGGCTCTGGCCCCCCTCTACCCCGCCCTTCTGCTCCTGGCCCCCCTGGGCCTCCGCCTTGGCCTCCCCTTTTTCCTGGGGCTCGTTCTCGTCCTCTTGCGGGGCCTCCTTTTTCCCGTCCCGGAGCCCCCTTACGGGCTTAGGGTGGAGGGAACCCTGGCCGTCCGGGAGGGGTTCACCCGGTGGGAGGGCCACCGCCTCAGGGTGAAGCACTTCCCTCCCCTCGAGGACGGGGTCTACCACCTCCGGGGCTACCTGGCCCCGCCCGAGCCCCGGCGCAACCCCGGCGGGTTTGACGAGCGGGCCTGGCTCCTGGCCCAGGGGGTCAAGGGCGTGTTTCACGTGGAACAGGCCAAGCGCCTTTCGGCCCTGCCCGACCCCCGGACCTCCTTTAGGGCGCGGCTCGCAGAGGGCCTTTCCCCGCCCGCCAAGGAGGTCCTCGAGGGCCTGGTCCTGGGGGACAAAAGGGGGCTGGAAGACGCCTACCTTCTCTTCCAAAAGGCCGGGCTGGCCCACCTTCTCGCGGTCTCCGGCCTCCACCTGGGGTTTCTGGTGGGGGCTATTCTCCTCCTCCCCCTGGGGCGGTGGCGCTACCTCCTGGCCCTGGCCCTCCTCCCCCTTTACCTTTTCCTGGCGGGGCCGAGCCCCTCCCTGGTCCGGGCGAGCCTCATGGCGGGCCTCTCCCTCCTGGGCCTCTTCCTGGGCCTAGGGGCGGCGGGGGTGGTCCAGGCCCTGGGACTCGCCCTCTTCCTCCAGCTCCTCCTCAGGCCCGAGGCCATCCTCGGCCTGGGCTTTCAGCTTTCCTATCTCGCCGTCCTGGGCCTGGCCCTGGTCCTGCCCGCCCTCAGGCTTCCGCCGGGGCTCAAGGGCTACCTTCTCGGGGGCCTGGCCGCCAGCCTGGCGGTCCAGGCCTTCCTGGCTCCCCTCCTTCTGCACCGCTTCCACCTCCTGCCCCTGCTGGGCCCCCTGGCCAACCTCCTGGCCGCCCCTCTGGTGGCCCTCCTGGTCCCCCTGGGCTTCCTGAAGCTCCTTCTGGGCGGAGCGCTGGCCTGGGCCGTGGAGCCCCTGGCCCGGGGGCTTCTCTTCCTGGCCGGGGTGGCCTCCCAGGGGCCCCTCCTCCGGCTGGGGGAGATCAGCCCCCAGGGCTTCGCCCTCTACTACCTGGGGCTTCTCCCTCCGCTCCTCGCCCTCCACCACCTCCTCCCCTGGCGGAAAGCCCTCCTCCTGGCAAGCCTCCCCGCCCTGGTGGGCCTGGCCACGGGCCTCCCCAAGCCCGTGGACCTCTGGCTTTTGGACGTGGGCCAGGGGGACGCCCTCCTGGCCCGCATGGGAGGGGCCGAGGTCCTGGTGGACGGGGGGAGGCCGGAGCAGGGGGAGAAGGTGGTGCGGGCCCTGAGGGCCTTGGGGGTGGAGGCCCTCGAGGTCCTGGTGGCCACCCACCCCGACGCCGACCACGACGGAGGGCTCCTTAAGGTGGTGGAGGAGGTGCCCGTGGGCCTCGCCCTCCTCTCCCCCGCCTTTCCCCAGGACCACCCCCTGGTCCAGGCCCTAAGGGCCAAAGGGGTGCCCACCCTGAGGCCCGGGGCGGGCACGGCCCTCCGAGTGGGGAAAGGGCGGATCCAGGTCCTCTGGCCCCGCCACCTCTCCCACGACGACAACAAGGACGGCCTGGCCCTCCTCCTGGACCTGGGGCGCGCCAAAGCCCTCCTCTTGGCGGACCTTCCGGCGGAGGTGGAGGAAAAGCTGGCCCCTGGCCCCGTGGAGATCCTCAAGGTGAGCCACCACGGGGCCAGGACCGGCACCTCCGAGGCGCTCCTGGCCCAGGCCAGGCCCCGGATCGCCCTGATCGGCGTGGGGAAGAACCCCTTCGGCCACCCCCACCCCGAGGTCCTAGAGCGCCTGGAGGTCCATGGGGTGAAGGTCTACCGCACGGACCGGATGGGCGCGGTGCGGGTGGACCTGGGCTACGCCTGGTAGCCGAGCCGCTCCAGAAGGGCCTCCAGCTCCTCCAAAGAGCGGTAGTGGATGACCACCCGGCCCCGACGTCCCCCCAGCACCTTGACGGGCAGGCCCAGGTGCCGGGAAAGCTCCAGGGAGAGGGGGGAGGGCTCCTTGGGCCTCTTCTCCCGGCCCAGGCGCTCCCTTAGGGCCTCGGCCTGCCGCACGGAAAGCCCCTTTTCCAGGATCTCCTTGAGGCCCCAAAGCCGGTCCTCGGGCTCCAGCATGAGGAGGGCCCGGGCGTGCCCGGCGGTGATCTCCCCTGCCTCCAGGGCCCTCAGGACCTCTTCCGGAAGCTGGAGAAGCCTCAGGGCGTTGGCCACCGTGGAGCGGGCCTTGCCCACCCGCTTGGCCACCTCCTCCTGGGTCAGGCCCATGGAAAGAAGGGCCTGGTAGCCCCGGGCCTCCTCCAGGGGGGAGAGGTCCTCCCGCTGGAGGTTTTCCACCAGGGCCAGCTCCAGGGCCTCCCGGTCGGTGAGGTCCCGCACCAGGGCCGGCACCTCGGTAAGCCCGGCCATCTGGGCCGCCCGGTAGCGCCTCTCCCCGGCCACCAGCTCGTACCCGTCCCCCTTTGGCCGCACCAGGATGGGCTGAAGGAGCCCCTTTTCCTTGATGGACTGGGCCAGCTCCTCCAGGCTCTCCTGGGAGAAGCGCCGCCGGGGCTGGCCGGGGTTGGGCCGGATGGCCGAGAGGGGGAGGCGCACCACCCCGCCGCCCCCCCTGGGCAGGAGGGCCTCGAGGCCCCTCCCAAGACCGCTAGCCTTCTTGGACACGGGCGATCACCTCCTCCGCCAAACGCCGGTAGGCGTGGGCCCCCGGCGAGGTGGGGGCGTGCTGGGCGATGGTGCGGCCAAAGCTGGGGGCCTCCGCCAGGCGCACGTTCCTGGGGACCACCGTCCAGAAGACCTTCTCGCCGAAGTGCGCCCTGAGCTCCGCCTCCACCTGCTGGGAGAGCAGGGTGCGGCCGTCGTACATGGTGATGAGGATGCCAAGAAGCCTCAGGGCGGGGTTGAGGCGGCTCCGCACCTCCTCCAGGGTAGAAAGAAGGCCGGCCACCCCCTCCAGGGCGTAGTACTCCGCCTGCACCGGCACGATGACCCCCTGGGCCGCCCCCAGGGCGTTCAGGGTGAGGAGGGAGAGGCTTGGGGGGACGTCCAGCAGGGTGAGGTCGTAGGCCTCGTCCTTCAGGGCCTCGGCCAGGGCCAGGGGGTTTTCCGCAAGCCCCACCGCCGCCCCCACCAGGTCGGGGGTGGCGGGGAGGAGGTGGAAGGCGTCCACCGGCTGGACCAAGGCCTCCAAGGACTCCCCCTCCAGAAGCTGGTGCACCCCCTTTTCCGCGCGCACGCCCAGGCCGCTGGTGGCGTTCATCTGGGGGTCCAGGTCCACCAAAAGCACCCGCTTGCCCATGCGGCCCAGGTAGGCCGCCAGGTTGATGGCGGTGGTGGTCTTGCCCACCCCCCCTTTCTGGTTGACCACGGCGATGCGGCGCACCTCGCCCTTTAGCATAAGGGTTTTTTCTCGGGAACCCCGGGGCGGCGGGGGTAGGCGGGGGGAGTGGGAACCTCCTTGGCCAGGACCACCAGGGCCCGCTCCTCCTCCAAAAAGGGGAGGCGCAGGGAGCGGACCTCCCTCAGACTACCCCCGAGGAGGCCCAGGGCCTTGGGCAGGGGGGCGAGCTCCTCCGCCACCCTGGGCCCCTTCTGGGCCACCATGACTCCCCCTGGCCCCAAGAGGGGCAGGCCCAGCTCCGCCAGAACGCAGAGGTGGGCCACGGCCCGGGCCGTGACCCGCTGGTAGGCCTCCCGGTGCTCCGGGAGGTGGGCCACCTCCTCGGCCCGGCCCCAGAGGGGAAAGGCCCCTTTTAGCCCTAAAGCGGCCACCACCTCCTCCAGAAAAGCCACCTTCTTCCGGGTGGCGTCCAGGAGGACGACCTCCAGCTCGGGGCGGACGATCTTGAGGGGAAGCCCGGGAAAGCCGGCCCCCGTCCCCAGGTCCAAAACCCGCAAGGGCCCCTCCCAGAGGGGAAGGAGGAGGAGGGTCAGGGAGTCCAGGAAGTGCTTGGCCACCACCTCCCTTTCCGTGCGCAAGGCGGTGAGGCTTGCCTTGCGGTTCCCTTCCAGGAGGAGGTCGTAGAGGGTGGAAAAGGCCTTCAGGTGGGGCGAGAGGTCCAGACCCAAGGCCCTGCCCCCTTCCAGAAGAAGCCTCTCACCCTCCGGGCTCAGGCCCACGCTCCCCCCTGTTTCCCGTGAAACACTAGCCCTCCCGCCTCAGGTGGACCAACAGGGCGGTGAGGTCCGAGTCCCGCACCCCGGGTACCCGGGCGGCCTCCGCCAGGGTGCGGGGGCGGAAACGGGAAAGCTTCTCCACCGCCTCCCGCGAAAGCCCCGGGACCCTGGGGTAGTCCAGCCCCTCGGGCAGGCGCAGGGCCTCCAGGTCCCGCATCTTCTCCCGGAGCTTCTCCTGCCTTTCTATGTAGCCGGCGTATTTGGCCCGGATCTCCACCTGCTCCCGCTCCTCCGGGGAAAGGGGGGTGGGGGAGGGGAAGCGCTCCAGAAGGGCCTCGTAGGTGTTCTCGGGCCGCCTCAGCCACTGGAGGCCGCTCACCCCGTCCACCCGCAGGGCCTCGAGGCGCCTAAGCTCGGCCTCCACCCGGGCGTACTTGGCCCGCACCCGCTCCAGGTCCTCCCTGGGCCTCAGGCCCCAGGCCACGGCCAGCGGGACCAGGCGCTCGTCGGCGTTGTCGGCCCGGCAGAGAAGCCTTAGCTCCACCCGGCTGGTCATCATCCGGTAGGGCTCGTCGGTCCCCCGGCCCACCAGGTCGTCCACCATGACCCCGATGTACCCCGTCTCCCGGCCCAGGTGGACCTCGGGCAGTCCAAGGGCGTATCGGGCGGCGTTCAGCCCGGCCAGAAGCCCCTGGGCGGCGGCCTCCTCGTACCCCGAGGTGCCGTTCACCTGCCCGGCGCTGAAAAGCCCGGGCAGAAGGCGGGACTGGAGGCCCCGGGTGAGCTCGGTGGGGTCCAGGCTGTCGTACTCCACGGCGTAGGCGTAGCGCTGGATCACCGCCCGGGAGAAGCCGGGAAGGCTTCGCACCATCTCCTCCTGGAGCTCGGGGGGAAGGCTTGAGGAGAAGCCCTGCAGGTAGACCTCGCTGGTGGCAAGGCCGTCGGGCTCCACGAAGAGGAGGTGGCTCTCCTTGTCGGCGAAGCGCACCACCTTGTCCTCAATGGAGGGGCAGTAGCGGGGCCCGATGCCCTCAATGTCCCCGGCGTAGAGGGGGGAAAGGTGCAGGTTCTCCAGGATGAGCCGGTGGGTCCTCCCCGTGGTGCGGGTCTGCCAGGTGGGAAGCCGGTCGGCATAGGGGCCGGGCCTCCCCGTGAAGCTCCCCGGAGGCACCTCGGGGGGGACCAGGCTAAGCTCCGAGAAGTCCACGGAGTCCGCCCGGATCCGGGGCGGGGTCCCGGTCTTGAAGCGGCGCAGGGTGTGCCCCACCGCCCTCAGGCTCTGGGAGAGGAAGCGGGCCGGGGGCTCCCCCTGCCTTCCGGCGGGACGGGACTTCCGCCCGTACCAGACCACCCCGGAGAGGAAGGTCCCCCCCGCCACCACCACCGCCCTGGCGGGGATGCCCCGGCCGTCCACGGTGCGCACCCCAAGGAGCCTTCCCCCCTCCACCCATAAAGAGGCCACCTCTCCCCGCACCACGGCGATGGGCCTTTCCGCCAGGATCTCCTGGGCCTTCAGGGCGTAGAGGTCCCGGTCCACCTGGACCCTAAGGCTCTGCACCGCCGGGCCCTTGGAGCGGTTCAGGACCCGGGTGTGGATGGCGGCGGCGTCCGCCGCCCGTCCCATGAGCCCCCCTAGGGCCACCAGCTCGGCCACCAGCTGGCTCTTCCCCGGCCCCCCCACCGCCGGGTTGCAGGGCATCATGCCGATGCGCTCCGGGTTCACGGTGACCAGGGCCACCCGGACCCCCAGGGCGGCCGCGGCCCAGGCGGCCTCGAGGCCCGCGTGCCCCCCACCCACCACCACCACGTCGTACCCCATCCCGCCCTCCACTTTACCCAACCCCCTGGCGTAGAATGTTCCCTTGGACGGGGGGTGGCCTTGACGCACGAGGCGGTCTGGCAGCACGTTCTGGAGCACATCCGCCGCAACATCACCGAGGTGGAGTACCACACCTGGTTTGAAAGGATCCGCCCCCTGGGTATCCGGGAGGGGGTTTTGGAGCTGGCGGTGCCCACCTCCTTCGCCCTGGACTGGATCAAGCGGCACTACGCCCCCCTGATCCAGGAGGCTTTAGGCCTCCTGGGGGCCCAGGTACCCCGCTTTGAGCTTTTGGTGGTGCCCGGAGCCGCCCAACCGGTCCAGGTGGACATCTTCCAGGCCGCCCCCCAGGCCGACCAGGGGAAGTCCAAGCTCAACCCCAAGTATACCTTTGAGAACTTCGTGGTGGGGCCCAACAACAACCTGGCCCACGCCGCGGCCGTGGCCGTGGCCGAGTCGCCCGGCAAGGCCTACAACCCCCTTTTCATCTACGGGGGGGTGGGCCTGGGCAAGACCCACCTCATGCACGCCGTGGGCCACTCGGTGGCCAAGCGCTTCCCCAGCCTCAAGATTGAGTACGTCTCCACCGAAACCTTCACCAACGAGCTCATCAACGCCATCCGCGAGGACCGCATGGCGGAGTTCCGGGAGCGGTACCGCTCCGTGGACCTCCTCCTGGTGGACGACGTCCAGTTCATCGCCGGCAAGGAAAGGACGCAGGAGGAGTTCTTCCACACCTTCAACGCCCTCTTTGAGGCCCACAAGCAGATCATCCTTTCCTCCGACCGCCCTCCCAAGGACATCCTCACCCTCGAGGCCCGCCTGAGGAGCCGCTTTGAGTGGGGGCTCATCACCGACATCCAGCCCCCCGATCTGGAAACCCGCATCGCCATCCTGAAGATGAACGCCGAGCAGAGGGGCCTCCGCATCGGCGAGGACGTCCTGGAGTACATCGCCCGCCAGGTGACCTCCAACATCCGCGAGCTGGAGGGGGCCCTGATGCGGGTGGTGGCCTACGCCTCCTTAAACGGCGTGGAGCTCACCCGCCAGGTGGCCGCCAAGGCCCTCTCCGACATCTTCGCTCCCCGGGAGGTGGAGGTAGACCCCCAGGAGATCGTGCGGGTGGTGGCGGAGCACTTCGGCCTCCGCCCGGAGGACCTGGTGGGGGGCGGCCGGCGCAAGGAGGTGGTCCTGCCCCGGCAGATGGCCATGTTCTTGGTGCGGGAACTCACCCGGGCCTCTTTGCCCGAGATCGGCCAGCTCTTTGGGGGCCGGGACCACACCACGGTGCTCTACGCCATCCAAAAGGTTCAGGAGCTCTCGGAAAGCGACCGGGAGGTCCAGGCCATCCTGCGCGCCCTCAGGGAGAAGGTGGGGTGAGGCCTGTGGATAACCTGTGGATAACCCTGTGGATAACCCGGCCCAACCTGTGGATAACCCTGTGGACAACCTGTGGAAAACCGGGGGGTCCTCGAGGCCTGTGGATAACCCGCCACTTATCCACACCTTATCCACAGGCCAAGCCCGGTTTTCCACAGGAGTTATCCACAGGCCCTTTGCCCTCCAGGAGGGCTTTTTCCTCCCTTTATCCACATATCCACAGGCCCTATTACTACTACGGCTATTCTTTTAAGATCTTTAAAAGAGTCTTTAGTAGCAGTAAAAGAAGGAAAAGAAGGAGGACCCCAAAATGCGCGTAACCCTTCCCAAAAACCTGTTGGCCGAGAGGATCGCCCTCCTGGAACGGGTCATCCCCTCCAGAAGCTCCAACCCCCTTCTTACCTACCTGGGCCTGGCGGCCGAAAAGGACGCCCTGGTCCTTTTCGGCAGCAACGGCGAGGTGGACCTGGAGGTGCGCCTTCCCGCCCAGCTGGAGGGCGAAGGGCGGTACCTGATCCCCTCCCAGCCCTTCTTCCAGCTGGTGCGAAGCCTTCCCGGCGAGACGGTGGAGCTCAGCCTGGGAAGCGAGCTGGCCCTGGCCTCGGGGCGCTTCACCACCCGGCTGGCCCTGGCCCCCATGGAGGGCTACCCCGAGCTCCTCTTCCCCGACCTGGAGGGTGGGGAGGGGGCCTTCACCCAGCGGGCCCACTTCCTGGCGGAGGAGCTTCAGCGGGCCCTTTCCCAGGTGCGCTACGCCGCCAGCAACGAGGAGTACCGGGCCATCTTCCGGGGGGTGCAGCTGGAGTTCTCCGACCGGGGCTTCCGGGCCGTGGCCTCGGATGGCTACCGCCTGGCCCTCTTTGACCTGGAGAGGCCCCAGCCCTTCACCAAGAAGGCCGTGGTCCCGGCCAGGAGCGTGGACGAGCTGGTGCGGGTCCTGAGGAGCGCCGAGGGCGAGGTGGTCCTGGCCCTGGGGCCCGGCACCCTGGGCCTGGCGGTGCGGCAGGAGGAGGGGGCCTTGCGCATGGCGGTGCGGCTCATGGAGGGGGAGTTTCCCGACTACGAGCGGGTGATCCCCAAGGAGTTCCCCCTCAAAGCGGCCTTGGACGTGGAGCCCTTCCGGGAGGCCCTGAAGCGGGTCTCGGTCCTGGCCGACAAGCAGAACCACCGGGTGGACCTCTTCCTGGAGGAGGGGCGGGTCCTCCTTTCCGCCGAGGGGGACTACGGCAAGGGGCAGGAGGAGATTTTCGTTTCCCTGGAGGGGGCTCCCATGAGCCTGGCCTACAACGCCCGCTACCTCCTCGAGGCCCTGGCCCCCCTTTCGGGCCGGGCGGAGCTGGGCTTCTCGGGGCCCACCAGCCCCACCCTGGTGCGCCCCCTGGAGGAGGGGGGCTACCAGGCGGTGGTGGTGCCCCTCCGGGTGTAAGCTGGGGGACGGTTGGAGGAAGCGTTTCCAGTTGCTTCCTCCCATGAGGGAGGTTGCCATGACCACGATTGTGAGCGTGAGGGCGCGGGAAGTCCTGGACTCCCGGGGCTTTCCCACGGTAGAGGCCGAGGTGGAGCTGGAAGGGGGGGTGAGGGGCCGGGCCATGGTTCCCTCCGGGGCCTCCACCGGCACCCACGAGGCCCTGGAGCTTAGGGACGGAGGCCGGCGCTACCTGGGCAAGGGCGTGCGCCGGGCGGTAGAGAACATCCTGGAGCGCATCGCTCCCGAGCTCATCGGCCGGGATGCCCTAGACCAAGAGGGGGTGGACCGCGCCATGCTGGAGCTGGACGGCACCCCCAACAAGGCCAATCTGGGGGCCAACGCCATCCTGGCCGTTTCCCTGGCCACGGCCCGGGCGGCGGCCGAGGCCTTGGGGCTTCCCCTTTACCGCTACCTAGGGGGCGTGCAGGGGGTGGCCCTCCCGGTGCCCCTCATGAACGTCATCAACGGGGGCAAGCACGCCGACAACCGGGTGGACTTCCAGGAGTTCATGCTGGTGCCGGCCGGGGCGGAAAGCTTCCGGGAGGCCCTGAGGATCGGGGCCGAGGTCTTCCACCACCTCAAGGGGGTTCTGAAGGAGAGGGGCTACAGCACCAACGTGGGCGACGAGGGCGGTTTCGCCCCGGACCTCAAGAGCAACGAGGAGGCGGTGGAGCTCCTCCTCCTGGCCATTGAGCGGGCGGGCTACACCCCGGGCCGGGAGGTCTCCCTGGCCCTGGACCCCGCCATGAGCGAGCTCTACCGGGACGGCAGGTACCACCTGGAGGGGGAGGGGAAGGTCCTGACCTCCGAGGAGATGGTGGCCTTCTGGGAGGCCTGGGTGGAGAAGTACCCCATCCGCTCCCTCGAGGACGGGCTGGCCGAGGACGACTGGGAGGGCTGGCGCCTCCTCACCGAGCGTCTTGGGGGCAAGGTGCAGCTGGTGGGGGACGACCTCTTCGTCACCAACCCCGAGAGGCTCAAGCGGGGGATTGAGGCCGGGGTGGCCAACGCCATCCTGGTGAAGGTGAACCAGATCGGCACCCTCTCCGAGACCCTCGAGGCCATCCGCCTGGCCCAGCGGGCCGGCTACCGGGCGGTTATCAGCCACCGCTCGGGGGAGACGGAGGACAGCTTCATCGCTGATCTGGCGGTGGCGGTCAACGCCGGCCAGATCAAGACGGGCTCGCTTTCCCGCTCCGACCGTCTGGCCAAGTACAACCAGCTTCTGCGCATAGAGGAGGAGCTGGGACCGGCGGCCCGCTTCCTGGGTTATGGGGCCTTTTAAGCGCACCAAGATCGTGGCCACCCTGGGCCCGGCCACGGACTCCCTAGAGGCCATCCGCGCCCTGGCCGAGGCGGGGGCGGACGTCTTCCGGATGAACTTCAGCCACGGGGCTCCCGAGGACCACAAGCGGCGGGCAGCCTGGGTGCGGCAGGTCTCCGAGGAGCTGGGCCGGACCCTGGCCCTCCTTCAGGACCTCCAGGGGCCAAAGATCCGCATCGGCCGCTTCAAGGAGGGCCGGGTAGAGCTAAAGCCCGGCCAGCCCTTCGTCCTCACCCGCATTCCCCTCGAGGGGGACGAGACCCGGGTTTCCCTCACCTACCGGGGCCTGCCCGATGACGTGGTGCCGGGCCAGGTCCTCCTCCTGGACGACGGGCGGATTCGCCTCCGGGTGGAGCGGGTGGTGGGGGACGAGATCCACACCGTGGTGGAGGTGGGGGGGGTCCTTTCCGACAATAAGGGCATCAACGTCCCCGGGGCCGACCTCTCCATCCCCGCCCTCTCGGAGAAGGACATCCAGGACCTGGCCCTGGGGGCGGAGATCGGCGTGGACTGGGTGGCCGTCTCCTTCGTGCGCACCCGGGACGACCTTCTTCTCGCCCGCCACTACCTGGCCCGCTACGGCTCCCGCGCCCGCCTCATGGCCAAGATTGAGAAGCCCTCGGCGGTGGAGCGGTTTGAGGAGATCCTGGAGGAGGCGGACGGCATCATGGTGGCCCGGGGGGACCTGGGGGTGGAGATGCCCCTGGAGGAGGTCCCCATCGTGCAAAAGCGCATCATCTTCCGGTGCATCGCCGCTGGGAAGCCCGTGATCACCGCTACCCAGATGCTGGAGTCCATGGTGCAAAACCCAAGCCCCACCCGGGCCGAGGCCTCCGACGTGGCCAACGCCATCTTTGACGGCACCGACGCCGTGATGCTCTCCGCCGAGACCGCCGCCGGCAAGTACCCGGTGGAGGCCGTGGCCATGATGGCCCGGATAGCCAGGACGGTGGAGGCCTCCCCGGAGTTTATCCAGAAGCTCAACGTCCTGAGGCCCGCCCCTACGCCCACCACCCAGGACGCCATCGCCCAGGCCGCCGACGACATCGTGGAGGCGGTGGGGGCCAGGGCCATCGTGGTCTTCACCGCCACCGGGGGCTCCGCCCGGCGCATCGCCCGCACCAGGCCCCAGGTGCCCATCCTGGCCCTGACCCCAAACCCCGAGGTCCGCAACCAGCTGGCCTTGGTCTGGGGCGTGATTCCCCACCTGGCCCCCGACCCCCGGGACACCGACGACATGGTGCGCCTGGCCCTCGAGGCCGTGAAGGCCCTGGGCTTGGCCCAGGTGGGGGAGCGGGTGGTCATCGCCGCCGGGGTGCCCTTCGGCGTGCGGGGCACCACCAATCTCATCCGGGTGGAGCGGGTGGCCTAAGTACCCCACCGCGGCTTTTGCCGCCCACATTCCGCACCCCCTTCACTCCAGCAGGTAATATCGCCCGGCCCCCAGGAGGCGCGCCGCGGTCTCGTGATGGGGAGCCAGGTTGAGGACGAACCTCATTCACCCCGGCACCACCA